>Ga0070698_100000010_pt1 | contig 117353 bp, 115 predicted proteins | sample KBSK1502metaG_FD_65477 | JGI IMG/M metagenome (GOLD analysis project Ga0070698, IMG submission 65477) | Corn, switchgrass and miscanthus rhizosphere microbial communities from Kellogg Biological Station, Michigan, USA - KBS K1-50-2 metaG | ecosystem: Host-associated > Plants > Roots >... | reverse complement strand
TGGGCGCGGAGGAACTCGATCCTCTGGAATTCAAGGATTTGCTGAAGGAAAAAGCCAAACTCGTCGAGATGGAAGCGAGCTTCATGTCCCGCTCAGTCAACGAAGGTTTTTCCGGAGGCGAGAAGAAGCGCAACGAGATCCTGCAAATGGCTGTGCTCGATCCAAAGCTTTCGGTGCTTGATGAAACTGATTCGGGCCTGGACATCGATGCCCTCCGCATCGTTGCTGAAGGCGTCAACAAACTTCACGATCCCAACAAGGCCGTGATCCTGGTGACGCACTATCAAAGATTGCTCAACTACATCACTCCTGATTTCGTGCATGTGCTTTCTGCCGGCCGCATCGTCAAAGAAGGCGGCAAGGAGTTGGCGCTCGAGTTGGAAGAGAAAGGTTACGACTGGTTGAAGAGCCCGAACGGAAAGAGCGCTACCGTGGCTCCGCAATCTGTCTAGTGGTGAGTCAACAATGTCAACGGAATTAGTCAAGGAACCAAGTCGTTACGAGGCCGCGTTTCGTCAGGCCCGCCAGGATCCCGGCGCCGGCGAACCCTCCTGGCTGCAAAATCTGCGCGAGAACTCGTTCGATCAGTTCGAGCAGGCGGGGTTTCCCAGTATCAAACAGGAAGAGTGGAAGTACACCAACGTTACGGCGATTGCCAGGGCAGACTTTGCCCCAGTGCCGGCCAGCAATGGAACCGCGCTGGCGAAGCAGGACGGACTCGCATCCTTCATTTACGAAGAGGCGCGGCAGAGCCGGCTGGTGTTCGTGAACGGAATGCTGCGCAAGGAACTCTCTTCGTTGGAGGCACTGCCGGACGAAGTAGTGGCACTCGATTTACGCGAGGCTCTGAGCGTTGCTGAATATGAATCAACTCTGCGCGAGTATCTCGAGCACCCGGTGCTGGCGAATGGCTTTGCAGCGCTAAACACGGCCTTGTTTCGCAGCGGCCTGCTGCTGAAGATTCCCCGTAACACCAACGTCGCGGCACCGATCCACCTGTTGTTTGTGGGCGAAGCGCGAGCTGAGAACCCGCCTCCCGCAGTCTTCCCGCGCGTGCTGGTCCTGACGGAAGAGAATAGCTCGGCCACGATTATTGAAAGCTACGCGAGTCCGCAGGCTGACAGCGTGTACCTGACTAACGCGATCATAGACTTGTCTCTTGCCGAGGGCGCACGGCTGCAACACTACAAGATCCAGCGTGAGAGCATGGGCGCATTTCATGTCGCGACGACCAGGGCTGAGCTGGGTCCGAAGTCGAGCTACAACACGACCACGATCAATTTTGGCGCCGCTCTCTCGCGTCATGACATCCACGTGCAGATGGATCACGAAGGAGCTGAGTGCTCGGTTGATGGTCTTTACATGGTCGATGGCGGTCAGCATACCGACACGCATTCAGTAATCGATCACAAGCAGCCGCATTGCACCAGTCATCAGCTTTACAAGGGAATCCTCGACGGCAAGTCGCGCGCGGTTTTTAACGGGAAGGTTTTTGTGCGACACGGCGCGCAACAAACCGACGCCCGGCAGACGAACAAGAATTTGCTGCTGTCGACCGACGCCCGCGTTGACACGAAACCGCAACTCGAGATTTTTGCCGACGACGTCAAGTGCACTCATGGAGCAGCCGTCGGACAGATCGATGAAGAGGAGAAATTCTATCTGGAGAGTCGTGGCATTAATCCGGCCCTCGCGCGCAACATGCTCACCTATGGTTTCGCCGAGGAAGTGATCGAGAGAATCGGCATCGATTCGATCAGACGAGAGCTGGATGCAGCGGTATTGAATCGGCTTCAAATTCAATTGCAAGCCTAGCGCAATGCGGGTCTGGGAGGTTGCATGAAAAACGCGGGTTTGATTTTCATTGGCATGGCGCTGTCGCTGTCCTGCTTAGACTCGTCGTCGCGGACGGCGGCCCAAAAACCCTCCCAGGGCTCAACAACGACTCTCTATTCGATACAAAAGCACCGCGGCGAGCGGCGCAACTTCTGTCTGAATTTCCAGAACGGTCCGAACGCCTCTCTCCGCGCTGACTGCGATCTGGCCTACGGCTCCCTGTACGCCGGAGAGGACTTTGATTGGTTTCAAAGCGCTTCGAGCCAGGGCGCTCGCAGCGTGATTAAGGATCTTGGCGTGCACGATTGGTCAACGTCGTTTGACGTTCCCGTGGTTGCGCCGCTGGCGAAACTGAAACCGGGTGAGCGAAGGGAAGTGACTATCGATGTGTCTGGCGCGGACGGTGCACCAGGAAAGCCTGGGGCGCCGGGCGCGGCGGCGGCGAGCAACTCGAGTGAATTCCCAAGCGAGGGCGGCCCGGTGCCGGGAGATGTTGCGCCGCGCCCACCGACAGCACAACGCCCGGCTAAGCCATGGCTACCAAAACATGACGGCAAGCCGAAGATCGATCCTCTGTTCGTGAAAGCGATCGTTGGTCATATATACGTCATTCACGTAGTTGACGACGCGCGCGATTTCTATGCTTTGTTTCGCGTAGAAGCACTTGAAAGAGGGGACAACTGCACTGTGTCCTGGAAGTTGATTCCAGAGCCCTTAAATCAATCCGGCAAGAGCGCTTCGAGATGAAGAGATGGCCACAACGTTAGAGCAACTGATTCCGATCAAGCCCAAGCCAAGCGCTGCCTGGGATGTTGAGCGTATTCGCAAAGACTTTCCGGTGTTGAGCCAGACTGTCAATGGCAAGCCTCTGGTTTATCTCGACAATGCTGCTTCGTCGCAGGTCCCTGTAATGGTGATCGAACGCGGCGCCCAATACATCCAGCAGGAACATTCAAATATTCATCGCGGCGTTCATTACCTCAGTATGAAGGCCACGACCGCATATGAAGGCGCGCGCGAAAAAGCAAAGCGGTTCATTAACGCACGCGAGGCGAAAGAGTGCATCTTTGTTCGCGGCGCCACCGAAGGCATCAACCTCGTGATGCACGGCTACGGCCGCAAGTTTGTCGGCGCCGGAGACGAGATCATCATTTCCGCGATGGAACATCACTCGAACATCGTCCCCTGGCAGATGCTGTGTGAAGAGAAGAACGCGAAGCTGCGCGTGATTCCGATGAACGATGCCGGCGAGCTGTTGATGGACGAGTACGACGCGCTCCTGAATGAGAGAACCAAGTTGGTTGCCGTCACTCATGTCTCAAACTCGCTGGGCACGATCAATCCAATTAAAGAGATGATTGAACGAGCGCACAAGTACGGCGTGCCTGTCTTGATTGACGGTGCGCAAGCCGCGCCGCACCTGCCCCTCGACGTGCAGGATATTGATTGCGACTTTTACGCGCTCTCCGGCCATAAGATGTTCGCGCCCACCGGCAGTGGCGTCCTCTATGGCAGAGCAGCGTTACTGGAACAGATGCAACCGTTTCAGGGCGGCGGCGACATGATCAAGAGCGTCACATTTGAAAAGACTATCTATGCCGACCTCCCCAACAAGTTTGAAGCAGGCACGCCGGCGATCGCGTCGCAGATAGGTTTGGGCGCGGCCATCGACTACCTGAGTATCATCGGCCGCGAAAAAGCGGCGGCCTACGAACATGAGCTGCTGGTCTATGCCACCGAGCGTCTTTCGGCGATCGAGGGAGTACGAATCATCGGCACGGCGCGCGAGAAACTCGGCGTGCTGTCTTTCGTGATCGATGACATTCACCCGCACGACATCGGCACCATTCTGGATCAGACAGGCATCGCAATTCGCGCCGGCCATCACTGTGCCCAGCCGGTGATGAAGCGATTTAACGTTCCGGCCACCGCACGCGCCTCGTTTGCTTTCTACAACACGAAAGAAGAAATCGATACTCTCGCCAAAGCCATTGAGCAGGTCATTGAGGTGTTCAGCTGATGTCTGTAGAAAAACGGCACATCACTATCTGGTACGGGAAGCTTGAGGATGCAGAAAAGTTCCCGGACCTCCAATACTGGCAGGGTCAGAGTGATATCGTAAAATTTACGGCTGCTTGGGAGATGGTTTTGGAGGCGCACGCACTAAAAGGAGAAGACTTGAGTGAATCAAGACTTCAGAGATCTGTTGCGAGTCTTCAACGAAGAGAAGGTTAGATATCTCGTCGTTGGTGGTTACGCCCTCATCAAACACAGCGAGCCGCGCTACACCAAGGATCTCGACTTGTGGGTGAGTCCCGACGCGGAGAACGCTGCCAGAGTATTTCAAGCTTTAACGAAGTATGGCGCCCCACTGTTATCGATGTCGCCGACTGACTTCATGAGAGAAGGCTATTTCTTCACAATGGGACTTGCGCCTAATCGGGTTGATATTCTTTTTGACTTGAAAGGCTTGACCTTTGACGCTGCGTGGCAACGTCGCGTTTGCGATATCGTTGGCGACATTGAGACTTGTTTCCTCTCCAGAGTCGATTTGATAGTCAACAAGGAGGCCGTTGGGAGAAAACAAGATCTGGCGGATGTCGAGAAATTACGAATTGCGGAAATCTGCGCGAAGAAAGATTAGCCATCAATCAGATTCTTTTAACCTACTATGTCCGAACTAAGCGAGCTATACCAGGCAGTCATTCTCGATCACAACAAGAAGCCCCGCAATTTTCAGGTATTGGAAAGTGCGAATCGCACCGCCGAAGGTTTTAACCCGCTGTGTGGAGATCAATTAACTCTCTATCTTCAGCTTGAAGACGACACCGTCAAAGATATCAGTTTCGTGGGCACGGGTTGTGCGATTTGGAAAGCCTCGGCCAGCATGATGACGCAGGCCTTGAAAGGCAAAAGCAAGCAGGAGGCCGAGACGCTCTTTAACGAATTTCATCGCATGGTGACCGGGCAACTCGACGAAGAGACCGAGCCGAATCAATTGGGCCGCCTGACCATCTTCGCGGGTGTGCGGGAGTTTCCGGTGCGTGTGAAGTGCGCCACCCTCTCCTGGCATACGATGCATGCGGCGCTGAATGAACAGGAAAAGGTTTCGACCGAATAATCGAGAGAAATAATCTCCGATGAAGTTACTGCTGATCCTTGGTTTGATACTGAGCCAGGCGCCTTTGGTCCGGCAGGCCGATCGGCGCTGGCGCCCGGCCACTTTCCGCGGAATTACTGTCGGTAAGTCGTCGCGCGTTGATATGCTGCGCGTCCTCGGAGAGCCAAAGTGGTCGCGAACGACACCCGGCGAAGGCTCAGAGCACGGCACCACCTGGAATCATTACGAACGAATCGGTGAATTCCCCGGCCTCACCAATGTGGCCAACGATAGCCACACCGGCATAATCACCAGGATTGATTTCTTCCCCAACAAACTCTCGAAAGCTGAGGCGATTGCGCATTTTGGTCGTGGTTATGTCGTGACCAGATACGCTTTCGATCCCTGTGAACACGACGAAGATTCTGAACCGATTTATGAATCGCCGAACGGTCCGCTGGTAAGCGTCGAGTACCGTGCGCGGGGGCTCGCGATTTCTGTTGGCGACAAGGATATGGTAACCAGGATCAGTTATGTCGAGGGCCCGATCGGAAGTGCCAAATCGAGATGTAAGTAAACCGCGCGCACTCTGATCGAGCGCAGATCCGAACGGTCTGCCGGCGGGTCTTCAATTCAAATAGACGAGATTCAAAACGAAGAGGCGGAAGGGAACCCTTCCGCCTCTTATTTGTTAACGCCGGTTAGTCGAGTGGTCCGGAGACTTACTTTATCTGAAACTGCACGGTATGCAGTGTCGGATCTGCGCCCACTCGGAAGTAGAGATTGTAAGTCCCGGTTGTAAGTCCGGTCGTCTTCAGATTGAAGATGTAACTATCGCTGCTGAATCTAAAGTCATTGTCAGGATTCGCATTGCCTGCGTCCGCAACCGGACCATAGACAGATGTCGAAATCAATGAAACTCCGACGGCGTTCACTACTAAGTTGGCCGACGAGAGGTTGTTGCCATTGGCGTCAACTATCTTCAGCGTGATCGGAATCGTGCTTCCGCTCTGGTGTACTTTGGTCTGATCGTAGAGCGGCACAACCCCATAGCCTACCGTAAGCGTTCCTGAACCGCTCGCAGAGTTGAAGTTGCTGTCACCGGCATAGCTGTAGGCAATGCTGTATGCACCCGCAGCCAGAGCCCCGGTCGCGAATGAAGACGAGAAGTTGCCACCGGCTTGAATGGCCGCAGTCTGAGTCACGCTGTTCAGAGTTATCGCGACGTTGCCCGTCGGAATCAAAGTTCCAAAACTGAGTTTGCCCGACAAAGTTGTCGTCGGCGTGCCGTAGGCGATCGCCGGTGAACTCAGATTGCTGAACGACGGTGTCGCCTTCAGCACATTGATCGTGACAGACTTGCTGGTCGCGTTGTAGTTGGTTGCGTCCGTCGGCGTGAAACTAGCCAGCAGGGACTGGCCCGAACCGGCGTTGAGCACTGTGCCGGCCGCCGGCGTGTAGTTGAAGTTGCCGGCGACGTTTGCAGTGGCGTTCAGTTGGGTGGCCCCGAGCGCCGTGCCGTAAACAATATCCGCCGGATTGTTCCAGGTGATCGTCGGCGTGGCTTTGGTGATCGTGATCGACACATCGCCGGCGGTCGAGTTGTAGTTGCCGTTGGTGTTGCCGGCATTAAAGCTCCAATGCGCAGTACCGCCCGGGACGTTGGTAAATGATGCTCCCAGGTTCAGCAGACTGCTCAAGTCTTCACCATTCACACCTGTGGCGGTGCCGGTGGCGCCGTGCGAATTGCCATCATAGACTCCGGTGTAGCCACTAACACTAATCGTCGCGTTGGCCTTTCCGATCGAGAAGTTCTTCGAGTCGCTGCTGCCTGTATGGTTCGCGTCGCCGGCGAAGGTGTAGCTCGCCGAGGCCGTGTTGGTGCCCGCATTCACGTTGTTCGCATAGTTTGGAGCGGGAGTCAGGCTCAGATTGGCGCCTGTTACCGTCACCGAGCAGGGCGTGATGGGCGAGCCCGTGTAGACGGGCGAGCCCGTGCAGGTCACCGTCGTCGTCGACGAGGCCATCGTGATGTTGAAGCTGGCGTTGCCGGTGCTGCCATCATGATTGGCATCACCGCCGTAGGTGGCACTCACCGACGCGGAACCAACGTTAGTATTGTTCGCATAGGCCGGCGTTAATGAACCAGTCAGCCCTCCCGCTCCAGAGTAGGAAGCGGTGCAAGGTTCGATGGCCGCGCCGGTATAGGTCTCGGTTGCCGGACAGTTGACCGTCGTGGTCGACGAAGCTTTTGTAATCGTGAAGCTGCCGTTGCCGGTGCTGCCTTCGTGATTGGCATCACCGCCGTAGGTGGCCGTGGCCGACGCGGAACCCGCGTTGACGTTGTTCGTGTAGAGCACGGCTACTGATTGATTCAGGCCGCCCGCGCCTGTGACCGTTGCATTGCATGGTTCGATGGCTGCGCCGGTGTATGGCGCACTAGCCGGACAGTTGACCGTGGTCGTCGACGCCGCCTTAGTGATCGTAAAGCTGCCGTTGCCGGTGCTGCCTTCATGGTTGGCGTCACCGCCGTAGGTGGCCGTGGCCGATGCGGAACCGGCGTTAGTATTATTCGCGTAAAGCACACCGACTGATTGGTTCAGGCCACCAGCGCCGGTGACCGTAGCATTGCATGGTTCAATGGCTGCGCCGGTGTATGGCGCGCTCGCCGGACAGTTGACCGTGGTTGTCGATGAGGCTTTAGTGATCGCGAAGCTGCCATTGCCGGTGCTGCCTTCATGGTTGGTGTCACCGCCGTACGTTGCACTGGCGGATGCGGTCCCCACGTTAGTATTGTTGGAATAGGTCGGCGTCAGAGATCCGCTGAGTCCGCCTGGACCAGAGTAGGAAGCGGTGCAGGGTTCTATTGCCGAGCCCGTGTAGGGTTCGCTTGCCGGACAGTTGACCGTAGTTGTCGACGCCGCTTTGGTGATCGTAAAGCCGCCGTTGCCGGTGCTGCTGTCGTGATTAGCATCGCCGACATAGGTAGCGCTCGCCGACGCGGAACCAGCGTTGACGTTGTTGGTGTAAAGCACGGCTACTGACTGGTTCAGACCGCCTGCACCTGTGACGGTCGCGGTGCAGGGTTCGATTGCCGACCCCGTGTAGGTCTCACTTGCCGGACAGTTGACCGTGGTTGTCGACGAAGCCTTAGTGATGTCGAAGCTCGCGTTGCCGGTGCTACCGTCGTGATTGGCATCGCCACCGTAAGTAGCGCTGGCTGACGCGGAACCAACGTTAGTATTGTTCGCATAGGTCGGCGTCAATGATCCATTGAGTCCTCCCGCACCAGAGTAGGAAGCGGTACACGGTTCGATTGTCGAACCCGTGTAGGTTTCACTCGCCGGACAATTGACCGTCGTAGTCGACGAAGCTTTGGTAATCGTGAAGCTCGCGTTGCCGGTGCTGCCGTCATGATTGGCATCGCCAGCGTATGTAGCAGTCGCCGACGCGGAGCCGGCGTTGACGTTGTTGGTGTAGAGCACGGTTACCGGCTGGTTCAATCCGCCCGCGCCTGTGACCGTCGCCGAACATGGTTCGATTGCTGAGCCAGTGTAGGTTTCACTCGCCGGACAGTTGACCGTCGTAGTCGACGAAGCTTTGACGATCGTGAAGCTGCCGTTGCCGGTGCTGCCGTCATGATTGGCATCGCCAGCGTATGTAGCAGTCGCCGACGCGGAGCCGGCGTTGACGTTATTGGTATAAAGCACGGTTACCGGCTGATTCAATCCGCCCGCGCCTGTGACCGTCGCCGAACATGGTTCGATTGCTGAGCCAGTGTAGGTCTCGCTGGCTGAACAGGTGACCGTCGTGGTTGAGGAAGCGTTTGTGATCGAGATCGTCGCATCACCATTGGATGGTGCATAGTTGGTGTTTCCGGCAAACGTCCAATGCGCCGTGCCGCCCGGCACATTTGTAAAGGTGGCGCCAAGGCTTAACAGGCTAGTCAAGTCCTCGCCATTAACACCCGTGGCTGATCCGGTCGCTCCATGCGGGCTTCCGTCGTAAGCCCCGCTGAATCCGTTAACGTTAACAGTCGCTGTAGCTTGTGCAACTGTGAACGACTGGTCGAAATCGGGAGCCGCGTTATAGTTGCCGTCGCCGGCTTGCGAGGCTCTAACACTCACGGACCCAGCGCCCGTGATCGTCACTGTATTTCCGGAAACAGTCGCCGGCCCAGACAGTATCTGGAAACTTACCGGTAACCCGGATGACGCAGTGGCGCTCAAATTAAACGGAGCGTCGCCGTACGTCTTACCCGTCGGAGCGGCAAAGGTGATGAACTGTTCAGCCTTGTTTACTACTTGTGTTAGCACGGTTGAGGTGTTCGGCAAGGTGTCGCTGTCGCCCGGATACGATGCCGTGATCGAATGCGATCCAACCGAAAGGGAAGTGGTGCTGAAAGAGGCCTGGCCACTGCCATTAAGTGGAGCGCTGGAAATTACCGTCGCGCCATCGCTGAACGTAACGGTACCGCTTGGAGTATTTGGGCCGGCTGAAGTCACCGTCGAGGTGAACGTTACCGGCTGTCCGAACTGAGACGGATTAGCATTGGAGCTCACACTCGTCGTCGTGCTGTCGAGAAACGTGATATCCAGGATGGGATGCAATTCGATCCCGTTAGGAGCGACACCCGTTTGTCCGTGTATGAAGTCAAAGAAACCAACGCCGGTAACACGGACTGGAATGCTCACCGACTGGAAGAAGGTAGTGGCCGTTAGGCGCGCGTCGAACTGCTGCCTGGCGTGAGCTATCGCTGCTGTAAAGGGACTCGAGCCAGCGACGCAGCAAGGACAAGGAATCTCAGTTATCAAGGTAGCGCTGTTCGCGTCTTGCAACACGATGTGATAATCGACGTCCCCTTCGAGTTTGTACAGGGTCATTGTGGCAGTCACCACATAGACGGTATTTTCCGCTGGTCCAAACCGAGCGTTGTCGGGCGGTGATGCGGGCGGAGTAATAGCCCGGAGCGCCGCAATGGTCGTCGGTACCGGATTGTTAAGATCCACCAGATTCGCATCGGGATCCGATCCAGTCTTAACGGACCATCGCTCAACGCCGCAGGTAGGACTCTGCACCGTGATCGTGATCGGCGCGGTGGCCGAGCGCGTCTGTGCATCCGTTATGTTGGCTACGATATTCTTGGCGCCGGTGGTGATGAACGGTCCAACCGTTTGCAGGTAGGAAAAGACATTGTCTCCGGCTACCTGATCTCCGTTCGTCCCGTCGTCATAGAATTGTTGAGATGCCGCTCCGCCGATGCTGGTCAGATCCGCGCTGACCGCAATACCGGTACTCGAAGGAGCGGTGGCCGGAGACACAGTAACTGTGAGCCGGGTGTTGCTGGATGGCAGTAGATAATCCGGAGTGGCGAGACCCTGGCCAAAAATCTGTGTTGGATCGCCTCCGCACCCATGAGCAGGCAACAAACTGTTGCGCGGAATCGGACCATCGATGAGAAAGTCGTTGGCGTTGTTGTTGGTGTCCGTGCAGCCATTGTTCTTCCTGATCGCCGCCAGCGTATTTGTCAGCGCAGCGGTTGGCGTAGTTTCAGCACAAGTGGCGGAAGGGTTATAACCTAGAAAATCCACAATCAGCGGATCGCTCGGGCAAGTGCCACTCAAAACTATTGAGCTGGCGACTAGCGCGACCTTTCCTGCGGTAGACCCAACCAGAATACCGCCCGTCAAGTCCGGGGCAGGATTGCTGGTTGTGCCGCCCGCACCCTGCGACTCCTGGATTAGGAAATAGTGACCCGGCTGGACGATCGATCCGGCGGGCATAATCGTCACCAGCGGCGTGGTGACTCCCGACTGCGTTATCGTCGCTGCGAAGGCGTTAGTGGGACTGGTGAATTGAACCGACCAGCCCGAGATATCCACGGGCGCAGTGCCAGTGTTGTAGAGCTCAATAAAATCGTTCGTGTAAGTCGAACCTGAATTACCGCCGCCGCCGTAAACCTGACTAATCTTGATCGCGCTGGAGAACGGCGCCGGCTGCGGGTAAACATTGACGACCACCGTGCATGAAGCCGTCTGCGGGGTTGGCGAGTCGTTATTCGAATATTGAATAGTGACGTTGTAAGTTCCGGCAGCCGTGGTGTTCGCAACATTGAGAGTCGCCGTCGCCGTCCCACCGACGCCGCTCGCGGACGTGAAGCTATCGAGCGTAATTCCTGGAACCGCCGCACTGGTAATGACAGCGGCGGTTACCGTGCCGTCACTGTCCGTTGCACTTACATTCGTGGACGCGGCGTTGCCCTGTATTGTGCTCAGGGAGCCGGGGCATGTAGGAACGATTGGTCCAAAACATTTGTTTCTAGGCGACGCCGTGTTGCGCGGATTTAGTGGACCCGCGGTGAAGTCAGTAGAATTATTGTCTGTATCGGTGCATCCGTCGCCCGCGCGAAGATCCGCTGTGGTTGTGCTAGGCGCGGGGGCAGGGCTGGTTTCCGAACACGTTGCCGTTGAGCCATAACCCGCTACATCGATTACGTTGGTGCCCGATGGGCACGCGACCGAGAATGCAGTAGTACCACTAACGAGCACAACCTTCCCGGCCCCCGCGGCCATACTGATGCCTCCACTCGCGTCTGGAGTAGGCAAATCTATGGTACCCCCGCCACCTGCGGCTTCCTGGATCAAATAATATTGTCCGGGTTGAAGGGCAACGCCCGACAGAGCTGTGACTTGCCAACTGGCTCCCGCGGCCGATGCGTATTGCACCGACCAGCCGCCCAGATTCACTACCGAGCTGCTGCGATTGAAGATCTCAATGAAATCATTTTTGTAGGCGGCACCTGCATTTCCACCGGCTCCGAACACCTGACTGATGACAACACTTCCCGGTATCCCCGGAGTCGGCGTCGGCGTAGGTGTCGGAGTTGGTGTCGGAGTCGGCGTAGGCGTCGGAGTCGGGGTTGGAGTCGGCGTTGCTGTCGGACTTACTGAAGGACTTGGAGTTGGCGTAGTGCCAGACGCGGTTACCGAAAAGTCGTCTATTGCCAGACCATGATCGCTGCCGGCGTCATCCACGTCCTGCCAGCGAAACCAGATCTCTTGTCCGTTATTTACCGTGACCGTGAGCGTCGCTGACTTCGCGGTGCGGTTAGCCGGTGCGTTTCCGTCAAGGGTCGCAGCCGTCGCGCCTACAACGGGGCTGGTAAAGGTTAGCGGAGAAAAAGTTGTCCACCCGCCGGTTGGGTTATTGGCGCCGGTTATCGTTCCGGCGTTAGCCACCTGGTATTGAAAGGTAAGGTCATTTGTATTGACATTACCGCCGTTCCGCCACTGCTCGCCGACGTAGCTGATGAGAAACGAAGTAACAGTTGAGCCGGTGTTATTCGTCAGCCTGACCGCCTGGTAGACGGTTAGGGTTGTGCCTGACGCGACCGAGCCTAAGGCACGATCCGTAACCGGGTTTGTTCCAGCCACACCAAAGCTATAGAGGGCCCCGGTATTCGAGGACCCAGTGCCCGAATTGTAAGTTGTGCGAGTAGAGTACCAACCGGGAATTGTCGAATTGTCTGTCCAGGTGAGACCGGTTCCAGTCGACGCCAACGTGTTGAAATTTTCCGTGAGCGGTACGCCCAACGCCGTAATGCTGCCGCCGTTCGTTACGGCCGACGACGGCTGCACCAGCGTTGAAATGCCAACACCTATGCAAAGCATGGCGACTGCGATCATTAGAGCTATGAGCCGTAGGCGTGATCCGGATTGGGGGGTGGATTTAGACATAGGGGTTCCTCTCACTAAACTGATAGGGCGTTAGGTTTTTTTGGTAAGCAATTCGACTGGAAAAACGGTTACCGTCTGAAATTAGCTCGGAAGCAAGATTTTTGCACTTGCCAAACAGGTCTCCCAAAGGAAGATGGGGAGTTTAGTGAAAAAGTTTGCGCAGGTCAACATGAAAACCCTCGACAGGTAAGCTTTTTTACCAAAGCCGCAAGACGAGGCATGCTGATTTGTCTTGGGAAGGGCGAAGAAGATGACAGTCAGTCTCGAATAAAGCTAATGTTTTGATCGTAATCTGAGATCGGGGCTGACCTGCTGGGTGGCTGACAAAACTCCAGTGCCATGTGCATAATAAGTTTTTCCTAGACTGCGGAGCACCCGATTCGTGATCATATCTTCGATTGAACTGCGCGAGATTCGTCTGCCGCTCATTCACTTTTTCGAGACAAGTTTTGGCCGTACGACTGAACGTCGGATCATCCTGGTTCGCGTGGTCGATGCGGACGGCGTAGAAGGCTGGGGCGAATGCACTGCCGGCGAAGGTCCTTTCTATTGTGACGAGTGGACTGAAACCGCGTGGCCGACGCTTAAGGAATTCCTGGCGCCGATGGTCGCGGGCAAGAGGTGTGAGGACGCGTCCGGCGTGCGTAAGCTGATGAAGAAGGTGCGTGGCCATCGGATGGCCAAGGCGGCGATCGAAACTGCCTGTTGGGATCTGGAAAGTAAGCGGGCCGGCCAACCGCTGTGGCAGCATCTTGGTGGAGTGCACGAAGAGATTGCCTGCGGCGTGTCTATCGGTATTCAGGATTCGGTTGAGCAGTTGCTAGACAAGATCGGAAAAGAATTAGCCGCCGGGTATCAGCGCATTAAGATCAAGATCAAACCCGGATGGGACCTGGATGTGGTGCGCAAGGTTCGCGCGCGCTACCCTGAAATTCTCTTGATGGCTGATGCCAATTCGGCGTACGCGCTAACCGACATCGAACTTTTCCGAGCTCTGGATGAATTCAACCTGATGATGATCGAGCAGCCTTTGGCGCACGATGATATGTTTGATCACGCTGAGTTGCAGAAGCAGGTCACAACGCCAATATGCCTTGATGAGTCAATCCATTCCGCAGAGGATGCGCGGCATGCGATCGATATCGGGGCCTGTCGCATCATCAATATTAAGCTGGGACGAGTTGGTGGCCATGCCGAAGCTAAACGAGTTGAAACCATTTGTCGCGATCGCGAAATAACAGTGTGGTGCGGTGGCATGTTGGAATCAGGGATCGGCCGGGCTCACAACATCGCGATGGCCACATTGCCCGGCTTTACGTTGCCTGGCGATGTTTCGGCGAGTTCTCGGTATTGGGAAGAGGACATAATTGAACCGCCGGTGACTGTTACTTCGCAGGGGACGATCGCCGCGCCCTCCCGGCCGGGAATTGGTTTCGAGGTAAATCGATCACGCATTGATCGGCTCACGGTGAGATCTGAAACGATCACGAGTTGAATAATAAATGCCCAAAGAACTGACAGCCGAACAAGTCGTCGCCCTGAAAGATCATTTTGTCGCGCGCCAGCACGAATTGCTGGCGTTGACCTGTGCTCTGGTGGAAACCGAATCGCCTTCGGGAGACAAGCAAGGCAGCAGCGATATCGTCTCTTTGCTGGCCAGCGCCGCCGGCAGCATCGGCGCGGTCAGTTCTGTCGAGCGAGTGACCAGTGAAGACTTTGGCGAGCACGTACGCATACGCGCATTCGCGGGAATGAATGATGCGCGCCCGATCGTGATCCTTGGACACACAGATACCGTGCACCCGCGCGGCGCGATCAAGGAACGTCCCTGGCGCGCTGACGGCAATCGCATTTATGGCCCGGGAATCTTTGACATGAAAGCCAACTGCGCATTGGCACTCGAGGCCCTGCGCGCTTGCGAAGCAACTCAAGCGTGTCCGCAGTCGCCCATCACTATTCTGCTGACCTGCGACGAAGAGAGTGGCAGTCCCAGCGGTCGTGCTCTAGTCGAAGAAGAGGCGAAAAATGCTCGCGCCGTTCTGGTTCTGGAACCGCCGGCCAGCGATGGCCGGGTCAAGACGGCGAGGAAGGGAACGGGAATGTTCACCCTTGAAGTACACGGCCGCGCGGCTCATGCCGGGCTCGAGCCCGAAAAGGGAATCAGCGCGGTGCTTGAGCTGGCACGTCAAACGATACGACTAACTAACCTTAATAATCCCGATGCGGGTACAACTGTCACCGTGACTGTAGTGCAGGGTGGCACGCATTCGAATGTCGTGGCGGCGGAAGCTCGCGCTGAAATTGATATGCGCTTTAGTACCGCCGCCGAGGGTCGTCGGATTGAGAGTGCGATTTTGAATCTAAAGCCTTTCGACGAGCGCGCTCAGCTTGTTGTTTCCGGCAGCATCAATCGTCCGCCAATGGAACGTACGGAGAAGGTGGTTGAGTTATACGAATGCGCGCGGCGGATCGCCGGCCGGTTGGGTTTTGATTTAGGGGAAACCAGTGTCGGTGGTGCTTCGGATGGAAACTTTGTGGGGGCACTGGGCGTCGCCGTGCTTGATGGCCTGGGTATCGAAGGCGACGGCGCGCACGCTGCGCACGAAAATATCATTGTAGATAACATCGCGTTGCGCGGCGCTCTGCTGGCTGGGTTGATTGCTACCTTGTAGGGGCAGGGCTTGTCCCTGCCCGGATTAATTTGGGGCGCGGGCGGGGACGAGCCCCGCCCCTACAAAAATGAAAATCGCTACCTGGAACGTTAATTCAATTCTCGCTCGCCTGCCGCACGTTACTCGCTGGCTTGAAGCCGAGCAGCCCGACGTTCTGTGCATGCAGGAAACAAAATGCACGGACGATAAGTTTCCCACGCTCGAACTCAAAGCTGTTGGTTACGACTGTGTCATCTTTGGCCAGCAAAGTTACAACGGCGTAGCGATCGCTTCGAAGGCCGCTTGCGCCAGTGTTCAGCGTGGCTATCCGAACGACGATCCGACGAGTCAGGCCCGTCTTCTCTCCGCAGACATCGCGGGGGTCCGGATCGTGAACGTCTATATTCCCAACGGCCAGGCGGTGGGTTCGGAAAAATATCTATTCAAGCTCGAGTGGATGAACCGGCTGCGCGAATTCCTGGACCAGGACTACGACGCGTCGACGCCGGTGCTGCTTTGCGGCGACTTCAATGTCGCGCCGGAAGATCGCGATGTGCACGACCCACGCCTCTGGCAAAACCGCATCATGTGCAGTGAACAGGAGAGGTCGACCTTACAGCACATCAAGGATTGGGGATTCACCGATGTTTTTCGTACGCACCAGGAGGACGCCGGGCACTACTCATGGTGGGATTATCGTGCCGGCGCCTTTCGCCGGAATCTCGGCTTGCGGATAGATCACATGTGGGGGTCAGCTGCGCTCGCTCGTCGCAGCAAAACTTCATGGATCGACAAGGAACCGCGCAAATGGGAACGGCCGTCAGACCACGCGCCTGTGCTTGCGGAGTTTGAGTAGGTAAGCACCAGGTGACCTGGCCCGGGATGAGCCAAGTCGCCTGATGCCGCCAGATGTTTGAAAAAATAACTAAGGAGTAGGCACTGGCGTCCCGGCGCTGAAGCTGAAGTTGAAGCCGCCCACCGCACCCAGTATCAGGTAGATGATGAGCAGCAGAGTCCAGATCATCATGATGTTCTTGACGCCCAATCTGCCTGAGTGCATCCAGCCCCAGATGAAAGCAAATAGACTACAGATCAGGCCGAGAATTCCTTTGAGCGCACCATCGTTCTGGAAGATCTTAATCAATACGATGATCCAGCAGATAATACAGCCAAGCAAAGCAAGCAAAGCAAGTATTCCTAACATTCGGTTTCTCCTTCAATCAAGCGGCTAGTTAGAAAACTGAAGTCTCAACCTCGAATCAGCAGCGCAAACGTGGTTGGAAAGAAGATTACTCGCGCCAGCCAATAGAGAATCAGACCACCAAGAATTATTATGGTTAGTCCCGTCTGCCTTTCCAGTGTTTCTGCTTTATAGATCAGCGGCTCGGCTACTGATCTCGGCAGCAGTGTGCCGGCGATCAAAATCGAAATCAGGATGAGAAAGATTGGTGCAAACGCGTGAAACCTGATTGACCCCTGTACGTCACCGCGCAACAAGAGCATACACGCCCTGGTTAACCCGCAGCCCGGACATGGCAAGCCTGTCAATCTAAAAAAAGGACATTCCCAGGATGGCAGATGCACCGCCACCAAACCGATGTGGAGACCCAGGGCTCCAATCAGTACGACTCCAAATCTGCGATCACGCAATATCGTGGATATCGGAGAAAAAGCAGTCTCAGGTGACATCGATTGCGCATTCTATAGCAGGTTGCCCGGAATCACTAACAATTCTTTTCGCATGAATCACTGTCGAAGCAAATGAAGACAATTAGTTTGAGGTCAGCTCAGCAGTCTTTTCAGTAATGTCCTTCTGCGCCCACTCGTTGTCGCGGGATGCTTCGCCGGCCTTGTGGCGCTTGGCCTCTTTCATGCGACTCACCAGATCCATATGCGTCGAGAAGTAGGGCAGGCTCTTGCCCACAATCTCTGCAACAGAGTTGAAGCCTTTGTCGGTCATGAATTTTGCCAGGCCGTCCTGAAGTTCATCGACCATCTTCACGCCTTTGAGCATCACGCCCGTACATATCTGCACGGTCGACGCGCCCAGAAGCATGAACTCGATCACATCGTGCGCAGTTTCAATCCCGCCGATGCCGCTGATTGAAACGTCCTTTGGCAGGGACAACGCGAGCTGGCTGACCATGCGCAAGGCGATCGGTTTTACTGCCTGGGAAGAGTAACCGCCGGGAACTGTGTAGCCTTCGACGGTGGGCATCGGGCGCAGCGTATCAAGGTTGACGCCGATCACGGAAAGGATCGTGTTAATAGCTGAGATGCCGTTCGCTCCGCCGCGCACGGCTGCGGCCGCGGGTTCCTTGATGTTGGTAATGTTGGGCGTCATCTTTGCCCAGACTGGGATTTTCGCCACTTCAGTTACCCAAACTGTGACTTCTTCGGTCAGGTCGGGGTGCTCGCCCATCTCTGAACCCATTTTGCGTTCCGTCATCCCGTGCGGGCAGGAAAAATTCAGTTCGAATGCATCAACGCCCGTGTCCTGAACCGCCCGAGTCAGTTCCTGCCAGCGGCCTTTGTCGTACTCTTCCATGATAGAAGCGATCAGGACGTGTTTGGGGTAGTCTTTTTTGATCTGGCGAAACTCTTCGAGCCAAACTTCGATGGGCCGGTCTGAGATCAGTTCGATATTTTCAAACCCGATCACCTCGCCATTGTTGCGCGAGCGCAGTTTGCCGTAGCGAGGCACGACATTGACGACCTTGCTCGACTCAAGACTGACAGTCTTGGCCACCGCGCCGCCCCAGCCGGCGTCGTATGACTTGGCGATTACGCGCGCGTTGGTTCCCGGCGGGCCCGAGCCAAGCAGAAAGGGATTGGGGAACTTAATACCGTTAACTGTGATTGAGAGATCCATGATTTGCTCCTGATAACGTACGAAGTCTTTCCCAGTAAAAAGCCTACTGATTGTGTCTTTGAGTCGCCCCCGGGCCGTCCGGCTTAAGATATTCACTTACGACACTGTAGGGAATCAGCGTCTTGTCAAAAACAGCGATCACATGCGGAAAATCGAAATAGACCACCAGACCCTTTGGCATGAGCGCCCAACCCGACAACTCAGACAACTGCTCTTCTGAGACAAGCGGTTCGTCGCGTTGAGTTGCCTTTCGTCCTTCACTCCGCGCATTCTCCTGTTCAAACGCGACTGCACGCTTGTCAATATCAGCGACCACATATTTAGCTATCGCAGTTTTGTAATCGCTGCCCGGTTTGAAGAGTTCTTCAAGCTTGAGTTCTTTGTTCGCTGACAGATCGTAGGTCAATGACCAAAATCTGTTGTTCGGATGCGCCCCGCCGCCATCAGAGAATTCAGTCATCTCGATACTGACGAGATCATCGTCGCCCAGCAGAATATTGTAGTTCGTGTCGAAGCTGCCGTGGCCGTCGATCGGCGCAAACTCCTTTATGGCCGCTTGTACCAATGCAAGAACGCGCCGGTTGAAGTCCTGCGCAGCCGGACTCAAAGGCCCGCTGCCCCTAAGCTGAGGATAAGAAACGCCGACGCCGGTTCTTCGGTTAGAAATAGTCTTCGGTACGATCTGCAGTCCCTTGCTGAAGCTGAAGTACTGCTCTTCAAGAGTTACGAAAGCTTCGCGAGTTCCATCCGGTTTTGACCACGTGCATTCCCGGTCGGTGGAATCGTAGAGTCGCTTGCAGGCGAATTTGCCGGTCTGTTTGCCCTTGGCGTCGAATTCCCCCAGATCCAGTTTACCCTGTTCGTCCAAGTGGCCTTTGAGTTTGAGATCTTCGCCAACACTATCGTACGAGTAGGTTCCCGAGACGTTGTTTCCCTGGACACTCAAGCGCATTTCAATGTGGCTGTTGCCAACCGAGCCGCGATAGACTTGTAGCGCCTGTTGACCGACGACCACGCTTGAGTCCGCCAAACAGAAGACACCGCAAGCCAGCATGGCAGCCTTTATAAGTCTTACGTAAGTCGTTTTCACAGTTCCTGGTTCCTAGAGTTCAGCGTCTACTTCGATCTCGATGAGCATCCTCTTATCAATCAACGCGCTTACCTCGACCATCGTCGTAGCGGGCATCACATCGCGCAAGAATTCGCCATGGGCGCGCCCGTATTCTTCCCAGCGCGAAATATCTGTGACGAACATTCGCGTGCGCACGACGTGTTCGAGTCCCGCTCCCAAGCGAATCAAAGCGCGCTCAATATTCTTCAAGCATTGAACGGCTTGCGCATAAGCGTCGTCGATGCCGACAATCTCACCATCATCGCCAAGTGCCGTGGTTCCTGTGACGTAGATGCGATTGCCGACGCGAACGGCGCGTGAATAACCGACGATTGCTTCCCACTTCGCGCCCGATGAGATTCGTTGTCGTTCAGTCAAAATCATCCGAGGAGCCCCCCTCACGGTCGGGCTGCTGCCCTGTTACGAATGAGCCGCCGCTCACGATCGGGGCTGGGGTTCCGATTAATCTGCTACCAGTTGCCCATAGCTATCCGGCCGCCGGTCGCGGAAGAATTGCCAGGTGTTACGAACTTCGCGAATTAAGTCTAAATTCAGATCCGCGACGACGATGGCATCTTCGTCGCGCGGCGCTTGCGCGATGATCTGACCGCGTGGATCACAGAAATAGCTTTGGCCATAGAACTCGCCGATGTCCCAGGGCTGCTCATGTCCCACGCGATTGATGGCGCCCACAAAGTAACCGTTGGCGACCGCATGAGCCGGCTGTTCCAGTTTCCACAAATATTCAGAAAGTCCGGCAACGGTGGCGGACGGATTAAAGACAATTTCGGCGCCGTTCAAGCCCAGCGCGCGTGCGCCTTCGGGGAAGTGGCGGTCATAGCAGATGTAAACTCCGATTCGCGCGTACGCCGTATCGAAGGCGGGGTAGCCGAGATTGCCCGGACGAAAATAGAACTTCTCCCAGAAGCCGGGATTGACGTGCGGGATATGGTTCTTGCGATATTTACCGAGATACTTTCCGTCGGCATCGATGACTGCGGCGGTGTTGTAGTAGATGCCGGTGATCTCTTCTTCGTAGATCGGCACGATGATCACCATGCTGTGCTTCTTTGCCAGTTCCTGCATCAACTTTGTAGTCGGGCCGTCCGGGATTTTCTCGACTGCTTCATACCAGCGCACCTGTTGTTCGGCGCAGAAGTACGGCGTGGTGAAGACTTCCTGCATGCAGAGGATCTGCACTCCCTGCCTGCCCGCGTCCTCGATCATCGCCACGTGCTTTTCGATGTTGCGTCTTTTGATCTCTTCAATGGGCCCATCGGTCGGCCCCGCATTCTTTGCTTGAATCAAACCGCATTTGACTGTTCGTGCCATATTTGCCCCCAAGTTGCAGAATTAACTTTGTGCCGGTTCTGATTCACGCGGTAGAGTTGGCGACGCCATCAGCATCAGGATTAGATGCATGAGTCCCGCGACACCAAACCCGACGAACCAGGCGTAGTCATACAGCGTATCGAAAATCCAAATCGACATTCCGACCTTGTGCAGTATCGGGCCGCTCCAAGCGAGAGCGCAACCCATCAAGGTAGCGATCACCGCGCGGGCGTTCCACCCGCCAAGGTAACTGTAGGCTCCGCGCCGGCGATAGAGGTCGCCCAGCGCCAGGTTCTTTCTTCTCAGCAACCAGTAATCGACGATCAGAACTCCCGCAATTGATCCCAATCCACCAGAGTACCCAACCAGCCAGGTGAAGATATATCCCGAAGGGTCTGCGAGCAGACGCCACGGCTGCATCAGGATGCCGATGATTCCGGTAATCAATCCACCAGTGCGAAACGAAATCAGTTTCGGAAGAGCGTTGGCGAAATCGTTGGCCGGCGAGACAACATTCGCGGCGATGTTCACGGCCAGCGTCGCGACCACGACCGTGAACATCGAAATCGCTACCACTGCCACCTGGTTGAATTGTCCGACCAGTTTCATCGGGTCCCAAAGCTCTTCGGCTTTCATGTGCGGATAGATAATGACGGCGGCCGAAGTAATCATCACTCCCATGGCCGCGAACACTGTCATCGTTGTTGGCAAAGCCACGATCTGGCCGACCGCCTGTTCACGCTGACTGTGACCGAACCGCGTGAAGTCAGGCATGTTCAAAGACAGCGTCGCCCAGAACCCGATCATTCCCGTTAAAGACGGAATGAAGATAGGCCAAAACTCCCACAGGCTGTGAAATTTACTCTGCTGAGTCAGCAGGTAACCCAAACCATGTGCTTTCCAAATCGCCCATGCCAGCAGCAGCGCTGTCATGACTAAAACAAACGGCGCGGCCCAGTTCTCGACCTTTCTCAGCAAATCCATGCCGCGATAGATGATGTAGATGTTCAAGCTCCAGAAGAGCAGGAATGAAACCCATTCACCCCACGTATGACCGCCGATCATTCCGCCGAGCAAGGCGTTCCACCCGGGAATTCGACTCAACAAAATGTTCAGTGCTTCGCCGCCAATCCATGCCTGAATTCCAAACCAACCACAAGCGACAATCGCTCGCATCAGCGCCGGCAGATTCGATCCGTAGGTTCCGTAAGCGGCGCGCGCAAAAACCGGGAAGGGAATTCCATACTTCGTGCCCGGATGAGAGTTGAGCAGGATCGGAGCGAGCACAATCGTATTGCCCAGCAGGATCGTTATCAGCGCCTGCCACCAGTTCATGCCCGCGCTAATCAGTCCTGACGAGAGCATGTAGGTGGGAATGCAATGCGCCATGCTGATCCACAGCGCCGCGTAGTTGTAGGTCGTCCAATTGCGATCGGCAATCTTTACCGGAGCGAGGTCGCGGTTGAAGAGCGGACTACGGCTGATCTGTTCGAAGGCTTCGGGCTTCAGCTCGACGCGTCCGTCGGGGTATTCGATTGTCTCGGATGCTGTGCTCACCTTGGAATCAATTAAGTTCAAACCTGACGGTAACTCGCGCGCTGATCGCGATCATCCCCAGCGCGAGAGTGCCCTCGGATTCATCAGAGTTGCCGCCGACGTAGGTGGTTGAATTCTGTGTGATGTTCGCATACGCGTTTGCCCTGGGTGGGGCTTCCTCTTCAATCGAGTATGCCTTGCCAATCTTCTGACCGATTTCGTTGGTAAGGGCGTTGGCCTTTTCCTGCGCGGCTTTGATGGCGAGGGCCCGGGCCTGATCGCGGTACTTGCGCAACTGTGAGCTTTGGAACCGGATCGAGTTAATGCGCGAAACGCCGGACTCGATAACCTCGGAAAGCAGGCTCTCGGCCTGGGTCACATCACGTAACGTAAAGACCAAATCTTTTCGCACAGAGTAGCCCAGAAACAGTCGACTTTCATCGTTGCCGCGATAGCGCGGTTCGAGCTTGATGTAGTCCGTTTGCACATCCTGCGGAGCAATTTTGTATTTTCGCGTCAGCTCAAGAACCTTCTTCAGCCGATCGTCGGCCTGCGACTTGGCCGTGCGGAGGTCTTTGTTAATAGTTTGCACGGTGAGGTCGAACACCACTTCATCCGGCGCTACCTTAACCTCGGCTTCGCCAGTTATCGTAATCAGTCGGGGTTCCGGTTTGTCATCGGCCAGCGCATTTATCGAGAATATGAGAAGCACACTTCCGAGAATCAGAACTTGTTTCAGCGCGTTTACAACTTTCATAAATCCTTCCTTGTGGTGCGGCCGGCATCTCCGGCGACCGCTCGTCCTGCTTACTTTTTCTGCGAATCGTCGATGAACTTGCCGACGTCCGCGCGCAGCTTCGACAATGACTTCTCGTCAATGTACATCATGTGCCCGGCTTCGTAGTAACCGGTCGAAAAATTCTTTAGCAACACCGGGTCGAGGCTGATGTGATGCAGCGTGTAATCGACGGCGAAGTACGGCGTCGCCATGTCGTAATAGCCCATCGCGACAAAGATTTTCAGATAGGGGTTCCGCGCCATCGCGCTGCGCAACGCGACGCTGGTGTCCACGTAGCCGTTGTTCGTGTTCCAGTTCCACGGCGAGGTGATGCCGCCGCCGAGGATGTAGTACTCGAGGTCTGTCTTGTAACCGAGTTCGGATCGAACATAGTTGTTGAAGGTCGAAGTATAAGGAGGGCGAATTGCTGCTTCGCTCGGGTCGAAATCCGGGCTGTCTGTGGCATAGCTGGAATCAAAACCCTTGAAGCGCGCATCCAGCCTGCCGATGGATCGTCTCTCGGAGCGCAGCAACTCTTTGCGAAACAGGCCGAGGGAAACACGCAGGTTCGCATTGTCAACAAACTGCTGAGACAATCCGGTGTAACGCGCCAGCTTCGCGACGACATCCTGTCGTTCCTGTCCGGTTAGCCGATCGCCTTTTCCCAGCGCGAGCGTGTAATCGTTAGCGGCCCATTGCTCGACTTCGGAAGTAACCTGTTGGACTGATCGTGCTTGAAGATCGGGCGGTAGCTTCTTGTGATACCAGGCGGTCGCCGCATAGGACGGCAGGAACATCACGTAAGGCAAATCATTTCCCGGAGCAAAGTCCGCCGTCTCGAAATTCATGATCGTGGAAATCAGCACGATGCCGTTGAAAGCAATGCCGCGGCCGATCAGGTATCCGGACAACGCCGATGCGCGCGTCGTCCCATAGCTTTCGCCGGCCAGGAACAGCGGCGAAGTCCAACGCTCGTAACGGCTGAGATACATGCGAATGAACTCGCCTACTGATTCGATGTCGCCATTCAGGCCAAAAAATCTTTGCGCCTCCGGCCTTACGACGCGGCTGTAACCGGTGCCCACGGGATCAATGAAAACCAAATCGGTTTGATTAAGCCATGTCTGTTCGTTGTCAATCAGTTGATAAGGAGGCGCCGGCATCGTGCCATCCGGATTCATGGGCACGCGCTTTGGTCCCAGGGCCCCGAGATGAAGCCAGACCGAAGCCGAACCGGGTCCGCCATTGAAAGAAAACGTCAGCGGCCGCCGCGCGCGGTTCGCGGCGTCGTCCAGCGTGTAGGCCATGAAAAATATGCGCGCTTCAGTTTCGCCCTCGCGATTCTTGATCGGCATCATGCCAGTCGTGGCCGTATAACGAAGCGTCCTGCCGCCGGCCCTGATTTCATGATGCGTGATAACTGGCGGCTCTTCGGCGGGCGGCGAAGGTCTCTCCTGTGGCCCTCTCTGCGGGGCCGCAGCAGCACCACCTGGTGAAGCCGTCGGCTGCGGCGCAGGTGTCGGTTGTTGTGCGGGAGTTGGTTGTTGTCGACCTTCTTGTCCGAAAGACAATAACGCAAAGCAAAGCAGTGTGGCTGCGAGCATCTCTGGTTAACCTTTCCGCAAGGGTAGTTTCGAAGGCAACAGCAAGGCGGTCATAGTAAGACAAACCGAAGTGGGGCCACAAGTATTTTGTAGCGCAAGCTGTTAGCTTGCGCCCCGCATGCTGGGGCAAGAACGCAAACGGGGCGCTAGCCCGACCGTGAGGGAGGCTCATAATATGTCAGCGGCGTGGAAAAGCTGAGCCCTCCCTGACGGTCGGGCTAGTGCCCCGAGTGATACAAAGGATTATCTGACAACCGGAATGAATCTCGGTTTACCACGTTTACGGTACCGACTTCAGTCGAGGCTTAAGTTATCCCGGCGCCTCAAACTTTGGTTTGCCACCGCGAATCTTTCGATAGGTGCCGGTCGCGTTGACGTTATGGCCGAAACCGCAATCGGCGTCGGAACCCTCCTGCACGACTTTCAACTTGCCGGGCAGGAAGACCAGAGTGATCTCGCAGCGTTCCGTATCGGGCGGCTTGAACGTGGCTACATTGCCGTCAATGATGGCTTCACCCATTGCGTAACCCATGTTTGGACTCTTTGCCAGAGTCATGTAGATGCCGTCGAACTGCACTTTCAATTTATTATGACCCAGAGCCAGAATACGAAACTCGCTCTGGTAATAGCGATAGACACCGTTAGCCTGCGCCGCAGTTACAATCTGATGTTTCTGTGGCGGCTTGGGGCTCTGCGCAGCAGCGGAGAGGCCGACCGCGACGCCGAACAAAACTAACAGGAATGTTCTTTTCATTGATTTCACCTTAAGTTCGGAGCCGCCGCTTTGTGTCAGAAGCCCGCCCGTCAGGGAGGGCAACTCCGAGTAGTCGATGATGGTCGTCATTGAAACGGTTCTTCGCCTTGACCATGGCCTTATGTCAGGCCCCAACAAACCGTCTCGCGCAGATAGCTCGTAGCATACGCTTTGAAGCACCAGAATGCCGAATCAAAGCTCGCCAACGTACCGAACCGCTCGCGGATGTGAGCGGGTAAGAGACTCAAGTCGATAGTCGCCGGCCACCAGATTCTGCATCGTCGCTCAGAAACAATCCGACTGTCCGTCTGACCCGCACTTGAACATGTAAGGAAACTCCGCTTTGGTTAGTTGCTCGGTCGCATTCCAAAGCCTGGTCTCCTTATATCGATCAATGGTCCACCCCAGCCGCCGCTTGTTACGCCACGCCGAACCCAGCGCCTCTTCCTCGCCGCTGCCCAGCAGGTGAGACGATTCGTGCAGCAGCACCGCGGCCCGCTCGATATCATCGACCGGCAGACTGAAAAATTCCGGATACAGAGTTACGACTTCAAATGGAAAATTCGTGGCGGCGTAAGCGTCGCGGTGTCCGATGTAGCGATTCCACCAATTGTCCGTCCTGCGAAAGACAGTCAGATGCTTGAGGATAAAGGCCTCACGACTGAACCCGCGTTGTTCGAGAACCGCGACCGCTTTCTGCACCTGATCGCGTTGCTCCGGTTGCAGACCATCCGAAGTAATCAATAGCGACGCGTACAGGACGAGCAAGGCGATTATGGTTGCGCCGGCGATCCAAGTCAGCCGCTTGAGCAGACCCCGCTTCTTCTTCTCAGGTGGTCCGCCTTCCGATCGCTGGCCGGTTGCCTCGCCCACTGTCAGTGGACTGCCGCAGCGCCGGCACGACTCGTCCGCGCCACTATTGACCAGGCCACAGTTGGCGCACTTTTGTCGGTGAGGTGTTTGATTTTGGTCTGAAGTCATGCGATGACAAGGATCGTGTTGGGAGAAGAAGGTGCCTGGAGTTCAACCTTTCGGTTGCCGTTTCGAGCGCGAGTTGGAGTTCAGTGTCAGAAGCCCTCGCGTGAGCAAGGGCTCGCATGTTAACCAGGCCCCCCTGACGGTCGGGCTGCTGACACTATTGTTCTGGCTGGCTTCAATGCCCGCTTGAACTTTAGACTACCTTTACTGCAAGGCGAAGCTAACACTGACACTGGCTGTTACTGATATCTGTCCAAAGGCGATCGTGCCACCGGTGGAGGCTGCATCGCCGGACTGCGTGGAGTTCTGGGCCATCGTGTTATAGCCGTAGCTCTGACCCCACCAACTGTAAGGTGAGTACCAGCCGCCACCATATTCCGAGACGCGAATGGCCGGCCCAACCTTCCGGCCCAGCTTTCCCGCCAGCAGTTCGGCTTTCTGCTGCGCCGCTTCAAGGGCCAACTCACGAGCGCGATCACGATACTTGCGTAACTGAGTGGTGCGGAACTGAATTCCATGCACGTAATTAGCGCCGCCCTCGAGAGCTCGCGAAAGCAACTCCTCGAATTTACTCACCTCGTTTAGCGTTATGGCAATGCTCTTTCGAACCTTGTATTCCATCCGTTTAGTATCGTTGCCCAGGTCGTGCTCCCACGGCTCGATGCTGATGAAATCGGTCTGCAGGTGCTTCGGATCGATCTTCAATTCTGTGGCCAGCGCCAGAATCTTTTTTACGCTCTGGTCGTTCCGTGATTTGGCCACTGCCATGCTCGGATCGCTGGTCTCGACACCAAAGACGAGAAAGACTTCATCCGGCACGACCTTGATCTCGGCTGAACCCTGAACATCGACAGTCGGCTGCGGATTCTGCGCCCTGACACTCAACGGCGCCAGCACCAGCGACAGCACGAATGGCAGGTATCGAAGTTGGCAGCAACTCGTCATCAGTGAGCCCTCCCCTGGCCTGGAACTATATCGCTACACACTCGCCGCGTTTCAAGAATCGGCCGTCACCCGGCTTGCCCTTAAATTCGCCGTTGTCGATCACAATCCTGCCACGCGAAAGAACTACGTCGACTGTTCCTTTAATTGTCTTGCCTTCGTAGGCGCTGTAGTCGACGTTCATGTGATGCGTCTTGACGCTGATCGTCTGATCTTTTGTTTGATCGAAGATGACGATGTCGGCATCCGAGCCGACCGCGATCGTGCCTTTCCTGGGGAATAGCCCGAACATTTTCGCGGCGGAAGTTGAAGTAAGCTCGACAAAGCGATTGAGCGAAATACGATTCTCAACCACGCCGTTATAAATCAGCGAGACGCGATGCTCGACGCCGGGGGCGCCGTTGGGGATCCTGGTAAAGTCATCGCGGCCCAACTCCTTCTGCTCCTTCATGCAGAAAGGACAGTGGTCCGTTGAGATGACTTGCAGGTCGTCCATCTTCAAGCCTTTCCAAAGTTCAGCCTGGTTCGCTTTCTCGCGCAGCGGCGGCGTCATCACGTACCTGGCTCCGTTAAAATCCTCGCCGTAATCGTCGATCGAAAGGAAGAGATACTGCGGACAGGTTTCAGCGAAAGCGGGAATGCCCCGGTCGCGAGCTTCGCGGACCTGGTTAAGCGCGTCCGCGCACGAAAGATGCACGATGTAGACGGGCGACTCAGCCATTTCGGCAATCGCGATCGCGCGATGCACACCCTCGGCTTCGGCGATCGTCGGGCGAGTCAGAGCATGATACTTGGGCGCGGTGTGACCTTTGGCGAGGGCGTGTTTGATGATCTCGTTAATGACGATGCCGTTTTCCGCGTGCATGCAAATCAAGCCGCCCCGTTGACCTGCGGCCGACATCGCGCGAAAGATCGTGGCATCGTCCACCAGAAAGACACCGGGATAGGCCATGAACATTTTGAAGCTGGTCACGCCCTCGTCCATCACCGTGTACATCTCTTCGATCTGTCGGTCTTCCAGCTCGGTCGTGATCAAGTGAAAGCCATAATCGATGGCGCACTTGCCTTCGGCCTTCTGGTGCCAGTTGTCGACGCCCTGTAACAGCGCCTCGCCTTTGTATTGGACCGCAAAGTCGATGATCGTAGTCGTGCCGCCGTGCGCCGCCGCGATCGTCCCGGTGCGAAAATCGTCGGACGCCGTGGTGCCGCCGAACGGCAGTTCCATGTGCGTGTGCGGATCGATGCCGCCGGGAATGACCAGCCTTCCTTTCGCATCGATCGTGACGTCAGCTTCCATTTCAAGCTTCGCGCCGATGACCGAGATCAACTCGTCTTCGATCAGGATGTCGGCGCGGTAGTTGTCGGTGGCCGTGATGATGTGACCGTTACGGATTAGAGTTTTCATTGCGTTCTTGACTTTCCAGTTCCGAAAGTAATGAATCTAGTATCTTATCAACTCCCATTGCTTGTCTTCTGGCTAGTTCATACAGTTCTTTAAGCTTTTGTGACGCGGATTCCTCAAGATCTCTTGCCCTAATTTCTTCAATCGTTGCTCCCTCTTCGTCATAGATCTCCAGCGAAAAGCTATAGCCAAGGACCGTGCCCCAACTATCTCGATCCTCGCGCTTTGCTACTTGAATTGAATGGACGCCAAAGACGACTTGGTATACACCTGCATCTACCGTCTTTTCCCAAAGGAGCTTATTGCTGAGCGTTCTTTCGTGTAGGCGGTCGACCAGAATCACGTTTCTTGATTTAGCCATAAGGTTCAATTCCTATCTGTTGTTTTATTGCGGCGAGCGTGTCGTTCACACGGTCCAACTGCAATGAAACAACTTCATTTAGTTTCGCCTGGTTCGGGGTGGTTTCCATTGAACCCGCCAAGAACCGTTCTACCTTCTTTTCCATTGTAGAGAAATGCTGAACGGCTGCGAGTAAGGATTCCCTGTGTTCATTCGGGATGTTTGGGCTTGATGCCCTGATGGAAATCAGTAGTCGCTTTACCGAAGAGTAGCGGTCCGGCAAGATCGCCCACGCATTAACCCGATGTAGCCGTTTTATCTCTTCCATGGTTGTTATCACCGCCGAAAGTTCCATTATCGCATCAGATCGCGCAATCTCTGCTTTTACTTCCCTTGCTGCCGCCTCTGCGCGCTGAGCTGCACTCTTTGATAAGAAGACTGCGATGATGGTCGCAATGAAGCCTACAATTGAAATCACTACCCCTGCGACACTTGCGATGTCGCCCCAGTGATCCTTAATTAGTTTAGTGATTGTGTCCAATACGAGTCTTCGCTCCGTTAGGAGCGAGATGTTTATAGCACCGCCGCACTAAAACTGACAAAGCTCCTTTAGGAGCGCAATGTAAACTGACTCAACATTGCGCTCCTAAAGGAGCTCAATGATTCAAAGGGGACGGCGGGTGCTATAGACATTCTGCCCCTAACGGGGCTAAGGACAACCGGAACGCGGGCTTGAGACCAACCCGAAACGCTGGTCAATTACTCAATGAACTTGAAAACGTACTTGTCTTCAAAGGGAATCTCGAATTTCTTCAACCATGCCAGATATTCATCCTTGAATGATCGTCGTCGATGGTGTTGTTCCTGGTTCTCAATGTAACGAATGATCGTGTCCAATTGAGAGTGACCATACGAGAATGCGCCATAGCCCTCCTGCCAACGAAATCGCCCGCGAATCCATTTCTTTTTGTTGATGAATTTAGTTGAGTCGGCTTTGATCTCTCGAATAAGATCAGCCAGGGCCATGGCTGGTCTCAGGCCAATCAGAATGTGCACGTGATCCGACATGCCGTTAATTGAGATCAGTTTCTGACCCTGATTCTTAACGATGCCAGTTATGTATTTGTAGAGTTCTTCTTTGAATTCCGGTTGAATCAGGGAAAGGCGGCCTTCAACGGCGAAGACAGTTTGAATGTAGATTTGGGAGTAGGTGTTTGCCATGGGTTTTCACATTCCGTTCCTAAAGGAGCTATGAAAGATGAAAAAGCCGGCATGCTATGAACATCTCGCCCCTAACGGGGCGAGAATCAAAGTAGTAGTTGGTTCTATAAACATCTCGTCCCTAACGGGACGAAATCCAGCAGAGCCTTTCCGCACATCGGGCGGCGGAGCCGCAGCAAGCGGCGCAGCCGCGGAGGCTCCGCCACTTCATTTGCCCGATCATACCGCCGCTGTCAATCCCACTATCATTGCAACTCTGACGTCAACAGCCCCCCACCCAAACTCGGCAGCGTCGCGACGATCTTCACAACCTTATGCGAATCTTTTGCAATCCAGAGGGTGGTCTTGTCCGCCTCGTTGTCTGCTGCGACCAATTCAACTTTGTACGCATCGAAGGTTCCAGCCGGCACCGTAACACTCTCAGTGCCGACCACCTTCAATTGTTTCAGTTGGGCCTTCTGCTTTTGCACGTCAAAGTTGCGAAAGGTGGTGCTGTAGTTGACCGCCAACGGCAAGCGACCGATTACGTCGAATGCGCCGCCGCCATCAGCGAAAACGATCCCACCCAGATCGACGTCAATCGGTTTAGTCTGACCGCTCTGAGTCATCGTTCCGGTAACTTTGTTGCCCTTGAAATCGAGTTCAATTACTACCGGGTCCTGGGTGATCGAACGATGCTTTAGCAGCAGCGTACCCTTCTCGAAGGTCGAGACATCGGTGATCTTGCCAAACGGCGTGTCGGCGATTTCCGTGGCCACCCAAGAGCCGCCGTCTTCCTTGATCTCGGTGGTCGTGGTCAGCGGAATATTCTGTGGGCCGGCGACGATGGTTGCTTTGTACTTGTAAGTGCCCGCGTTGAGATCAACGACAGGTTTCGGTGCGCCGGCGGCGGCTGCAACTTTTTTCGGCACGGTTACCGTCTTTACATCAACAGTGATTTCCTTGAGCCGGGTGGCGACTTCGGGCTTCATATCTTCCTGATACCGGCTGTTCAGGAACTTGGCAAAGAACTTTTCGGTGCTCGCAAACAATGCCATGTTGTTGACTGGACGTTGAAAGCCGTGGCCTTCATCGGGAGCGACGATGTATTCAACCGGGAAACCTCGATCACGAAGCGCGATGACGATCTGATCAGCTTCACGCTTGTTTACTCGAGGATCGTTGGCGCCCTGCACAACTAAAAGCGGTGTCTTGATCTTGCTTGCCGAATTCAGCGGCGACTGTCGATCAAGCTGCGCCTTTCCTTCAGGCGTCGTGGGGTCGCCCATGCGTTGATAGAAGAGTTGCCGGCCGGCTTCCCAGTAAGGCGGAATCGTTTCCAGCAGCGTGTTCAAATTCGATGGCCCCACGTAGTCGACTGCCGCCGCGTAGAGATCAGGCGTGAAAGTCACACCCGCAAGCGTGGCATAACCACCATACGAACCACCCATGATGCCGACTCGTTTTGGATCGACGATGCCCTGGGCCACCAGATACTTGACGCCCCAGGTGATGTCGTCCTGCATCTTGTCGCCCCATTGTTTGTTGCCGGCGTCGATGAACTTTTTGCCATAGCCGGTCGAGCCGCGGAAGTTTGGTTGCAGCACAGCATAGCCACGATTCGCGAAGAACTGGGCGAAGGGATTGTAGCCCCACAAGTCCCGCGCCCACGGGCCACCGTGCGGAAAGATCACCACTGGAAGGTTTTTTGGCGCAATGCCTTTCGGGACAGTCAGGTAAGCTGGTATCTCCATACCGTCGGACGATTTGTACCTTACCGCCTGCATCGGCGCTAACTGTTCGCGATTGAGTTTCTCGCGGCTCCGGTATTGCAAAGTAAGTCTCTTTGTTTGGCGATCGAACAGATAGCGTTCGCCGGGGTCCGTGTCGCTGTGCGCGGCGATCAACCACAGGCGCTCATCCGCGGTGCTGGAACCAAGATCAATTTCTTTCCCGGGCAATTGCTTTTGCAAAAGCTTGTAATCGGCCTCGTACGATTTGTCTTTCCAATAAATCCGGCTGCGCTCATCGACATAAGCCGTGGCAATCAACTCATCCGTCACTTCCGAGAATGAAGCGTTGCCGAAATCGACGCGATTGAGTGGATCGGATTCGACCAATTCTTCCTTGCCGGTGGCCGGGTCAAACAGCTCGAGCTTTGTCAGATCGACGCCCGCGCCTTTATTTGTTTCAAAGTAAACGCGGCGTCCGTCCTTGTGGTAACGCACCGGCCCGCAGCCTTCGAACACGTTGCATGAATAGACTTTTGTAAAGCCCTTGTCGTCCACGCGCAGCACTTCTGTATCGCCGTTGTCTGCGACGCGCGAGGCCAGGCGCAACTGATCCTTGAGATCGAAAGTCCAGCCCACGATGCGCTCCGTGTTTTGACGGATAAGGGTGCGTTCACCGGTCGAGATCTTAACCTTATAGAGATCGTGCCAGGCCTTGTCGCGATCGTTCATGCCGACGTACAAAGCATCCGGTTCGCTGCGGGGGACTGAATAAATTTCTGCCCGGACGCCCTTAACATCGGTCAGATTACGCGCCGCCGGAACGTCCTGACCTGCCGCCGGACTGTCAGCCGGGTTGACTGCGTAGACGTGATAGTTCTCATCGCCCGCTTTGTCCTGGATGAACAGAATGTACTTGCTGTCGCGGCTCCAGAAATAATTTGGGATGGGGCGCGTAGTGTCGGCGGTGACGGGCTTTGCGGAATCAAAAGGGGCTTCGGTGCGTTTTACCCAGACGTTGCGGGTGCCTTTGAAAGGCTTGATGAACGCGATGAACTTGCCGTCGGGAGAAATCTGGGCGCCCGAGATTTCCGGATCGCCGAAGAACAGTTCTCGATCGATTAACGGCGGCAGGCCTTTTGGTTGAGCCGATACGTGAACCGGCGAAAGCACCAGCATAAGCGCCGCACAAAAGACTGCGCTGAGAAGAATGACGAGCTTGCTATTAAGCTTCGGAAGAATTGTAAATCGCATGGAGACCTCTCTTGTTTAGGGATTTTTCGCTGAGACTGGCCAAGAGTATTGATACGTGCGGCGGTTATCAGAAGTTTCTTAATCGACGTGGAGTTCGCTCAGTTAGGAGCGAAATGTTTATAGAACCGAGCCGGAGAATTCAACAAAGCTCCGTAGGAGCGCAATGTTAACCCAAATGTATTTCGCTCCTGACGGAGCTCTGCACACTGTTAACCGCCCGGTTTCTATAAACATCTCGTCCCTAACGGGACGAAAGCATTACGCAGCCGCGAAACTCGCATCCAACGCTTCGATCAACTCGTCCACGTGATCTTTTGTCGAATTCAGCATCATGCCGGTGCGAATCACGTTGCCATACATTCCGCCTTTGCCGACCAGCACGCGATGCTTCTTGGTCTCTTCCATAACTTTCGCGACCGATTGTGGGTCGGGCTCTTTGGTTACACGATCCTTGACCAGTTCGACGGCCTGCATCAGACCCATGCCCCGCACATCTCCGATCACCGCGTACTTGTCCTTCAGTTCCTCGAGGCGTTCGCGGAAGTAACCGCCGACGACGGCAGAATTCTTTTTCAGGTCGTCGTCCTCAATAACTTTTAGCACAGCCAGGGCAGCCGCGCAGGAAACTGGATTGCCGCCGAAGGTCGAGAAAGTAAGACCCGGAAACTTGTCGGCAACTTCCGGCGTGGCGACGGTGATACCGATCGGGACTCCGTTGCCGAGGCCTTTCGCTGAAGTGATGATATCCGGCTCGACCTTCCAGTTCTCAATTCCAAACCATTTGTCTCCGGTGCGTCCCCAGGCGGTTTGAACTTCGTCCGCAATGAAGAGGCCACCGTGCTTGCGCGTAATCTCCACCGCGCGTTCAAAGTATCCGGGCGGGGGCACGATGAATCCGCCGACACCGAGAATTGGTTCCGCCATGAAAGCGGCGATCTCGCCAGTAGTCGTCGTCATGATCAACTCTTCGATGTCGTTGGCGCACGCCAATCCGCATTCCGGATAAGTCAGCTTGTATGGACAGCGGTAACAATAAGGGGCCATCGCATGAACAAATCCTGCGACCTGCGGCGGCAGAGGGCGCCACGGGGCCTGGCCCATCGCCGAGAGGGAAGTCGCCGAACGGCCGCTGTAGGCGTGACGCAGCACCACGATCTCGTGCCGGCCCGTCGCGAGTTTGGCCGCGTGCACCGCAGTATCGTCGGCCTCAGTACCGCTGTTTGTGAAGAACGATTTTTTCAAGCGACCGGGAGTAATCTGCGCCAGCTTCTCTGCCAAATCAGACTGTGGCTGATTGCAGTAGAGAGTCGAGGTATGTGAGATGCTCTTGACCTGCTTGATGATCGCTTCGCTAACCACGGGATTGGCATGACCAACGCTGACCGTGAGCACACCGCCGAAGCAGTCGAGATACTTGTCTCCGCGATCGTCCCAGACGTGAAAGCCTTCACCGCGCACCAGCGCCAGAGGCTCCTGGTAATAATTAGTCACGGCCGGAAAGAGAAACTCTTTGTGCTTGCGAACAGTTTCGGACTGCGCGGTTTGTGGTTCAGTTGCGCTCATTGTTTCTGTCTCGAGTTTTCGTTAGCCCCTTCCATTCACACTTCGCTTCACCAACTCGACGAATTTGTCGAACACATCTTGCTTTGACTCGACGATCTTCTTGTCGACTGTAATGCGGAAGGATTCGGGTTTCTTGATGTAGCCGACACATGATTGGCGCCGCTTCGATTGATCGCTTCGAGTTCGCCCAAACCCAGGCAAGAGGGATTGTCATATATCTGGGTTTGCAACCAGACTTCATCGAATCCCGCTTCTCGAATCGACATCTTGCTAGCGATGGGAATGTTGCTCGTCATGTTTACCTCTTATTAGCAGTAATGGTCAATTGCCGGATTCGTCGTTGAGCTTCTTGATAATAGACTTGGCTAAACGCTCGTTAATCTCATTATGGCGTGGTACTGGTTGGGACTGTTTAGTGCGCGGGTTTACATACCAGTCATGTTTTCCACCGTTTCGCGCCAGCACACAACCCATTTCTTCTAACGTTCTAATTAGGTCGCGTCTTTTCACGACGCGATCGCCATTTCTTCGACTTTCCTAATAAACGGAACTTCGCCTGATTCAAGATCGGTCAATAAGTCCTTGAGGTTTTCTATCAATTCATCTTTGGAATGAGCCTGCGTATGATAGTCAGGATAGTCGTTCAGGTAGCCCAGGAAGAACTCGCCATCCTGCCAGAATGTGTACTTCAGTGTTCGCATCGTGCCTCTCCTTACTAATACAAATTCCCCTCGCGTTTGCGACCCGTATAGTCCACGTAAACTACTTTCAAGTCTGTGTAGAAATCGAGAGCCGTCGATCCCTGTTCGCGATCGCCGATGCCGGTGCCTTTGATTCCGCCAAACGGAATATGAGCTTCACCGCCGGTCGTGGGTGAATTGATGTGCGTCATGCCCGTTTCGATCTCGTCGACGAAGCGAAAGATCCGCGCTGCATCGTTGGTGAAGATCGACGACGACAGTCCGTATTCGGTGTCGTTCGCGACAGCCATGGCTTCGTCGAAGTCTTTCACTCGCAAAACGGAGAGTACGGGTCCGAATATTTCTTCGCGAGCGATGCGCATATCCGGCGTGACACGATCAAAGACGGTCGGACGTACGAAGTAGCCTTTGTCGAGGCCGTTGCCGGTAGCGCGTTCGCCGCCGCAGACGAGCGTGGCGCCGTCTTCGCGGCCGATGTTCAAATAGTCGAGCACGGTTTTGAATTGGCTTTCATCAACGCTCGGACCCATTTCAGTTTTTGGATCGCTGCCGTCGCCGATTCGCATCGATCCGGCGCGCTCGGCGATGCGCTTAACGAACTCGTCAGCAACTTCGTTGACGACAATGGCCCGGCTGGTCGCAGTGCAGCGTTGCCCAGACGAGCCGAACGCGCCCTGCGCGGTTGACTCGACAGTTAAATCCATATCAGCGTCTTCGAGGATCACGACGGGGTTCTTGCCGCCCATCTCACACTGGCACTTCGCGCCGCGTCGAGAAACCTGTTCGTACATCCGGATGCCTACCTCGTTCGATCCGGTGAACGAGATGGCTTTGACTGCCGGATGATTAATGATTTCATCACCGGCTTCTGAGCCCGATCCCAAAATCAAATTCAAAACACCTGGCGGTATCCCGGCCGCTTCGAAAATCTCGACGATCCGCACGCCGGTTGCCGGCGTCAGCGTTGCCGGTTTGAAGACAACCGTATTGCCTGCAACCAGGGCCGGCGCGATCTTCCAAACCGGGATCGCCACCGGGAAGTTCCAGGGAGTGACACACGCCACTACGCCGAGCGGCTGTTTGATCGTGTAAGCAAAGTTTGCGGGCAGCTCGGAGAGAATAGTCTCGCCATTCATGCGTCGTGATTCACCGGCGCAGAATTCCGCCACGTTGATTGAACGCTGCAACTCGCCGCGGGATTCAGAAAGAGTCTTGCCTTCTTCGCGTGTGAGAATTCCGGCGAGTTCTTCTTTCGCCTCTTCCATTAACCTTGCAGCGTTCGCGACGATTTTGCCGCGCGCCGGCGCCGGCGTCCGGCGCCAGCTGTGAAAGGCTGCACTCGCAGCGTCGACGGCCGCGCGTGCTTCTTCGCGGGTGGCCTGTCGCACCGTCCCGATAATGTCGTCCGTGTTCGCCGGGTTGACGTTGTTAATAGTCTTCGTCGATTTTGATTCAACCCATTTCCCGCCAATGAAATTTCGGTAGGTATCCATATTATTTCTTTGTGATCTAAGCCTTCGTGGTTCGTTTAGACGCGGGGCTTGTCCCGCTTGTTCGCTTGGGCGGACAAGTCCGCCTGCTAAACGTTTCTTTAAGTTAAGTGTCTTGCGTCTTGGAGGCTGAATATATCACGAACACGGCTGCGGAATCAGTCGCTACCGCTCCCGGTTGCGTACAAGCTTCCGATTTTCTGACCTTGCGACCTGACGCCTTTGCGTGCGGTTGTTTGCACGCCAAGGCGCAAAGTCGCAAAGGAAGAGGTCGCATAAAAATGCTGCTCGCTTGCCAGCGCACGCGAAGATCGTTCAAAGTTATGATCCTGACGCGATGACCAAACAGTCTACTAAGAACGAAACCCAGATCGCTCTGAATAGTATCCGCGATCTGCTTGAGCAACACGTTCGCACTACCCCGGAAAAAGTTTTTCTGCTTTCTGAGCCAGACGGACGGAAGTTTACCTACTCTGAATTTGATGTGGCGGCAAACCGCGCGGCTTCGATGCTGGCTGCGCAGGGTGTCGGCAAGGGCGATGTGGTCAGCCTGCTGATGCCCAACAGCGTCGAATACATCATCGCGTATTTTGGGTGCTGGAAGCTGGGCGCGCTGGCAGGTCCGGTTAACTCTCTTTTAAAGGAACAGGAGATTGCTTTTGTGCTGAACAACTCAGAGGCAAAGGCGCTGTTGATTCACTCGGAATTCCAGACGCGCATCGATGCTATTCGGAACGAACTTCCTCATTTGAAATCGTTCATTGCGTTTGACGACGAGGCGCAGGCGACGCGCGAGTTCGCAAAGCCTAAAGGAAGCGGACTGGACGTCCCCGTTCCCACCATTACCAAAGACGATGATGCAATTATTATTTACACCTCAGGCACCACGGGAAGGCCAAAAGGCTGCTTACTAACCCACGGCAATGTAATCGCTAATGCGCGACAGATAAGTGCGTGGCTAAACTTCACTGATCAAGATCGCCTGTTGACGATCATGCCGCTGTTTCATATGAACGCGGTGTCGGTGACGACGATGTCGGCGCTGTACGCCGGCGGCTCGACGGTCATTAGTCCAAAATTTTCCGCGTCCCAGTTCTGGAAAATCATTTCCGACTATCAGGTGACTTCGTTTGGATCTGTGGCAACCATGCTCTCAATGCTTTTGAGCAAATATCCCGAAGGGGTTCCTGCCGGACTGAAAACTGATCAGCTCCGCTTTGCGATGTGCGGATCGGCTCCGGTGCCGGCTGAAGTAATGAAGAAGTTTGAAGAGACGTTCAACTGCCCGGTGGTCGAAGGTTACGGTCTGTCTGAATCGACCTGTCGATCGACATTTAATCCGCCGGATGAACGTCGCCGTCCCGGCTCGTGCGGGTTGCCAATCGGAAACGAAATGAAAGTAGTTGACGATCACGATAGGGAAGTGCCGGACGGTGAGCTGGGTGAGATCGTTCTGCGCGGCGACAATATCTTAAAAGGCTATTACAAAAATCCTGAAGAGACTGCCGTAGCATTTCGCAATGGCTGGTTCCACACAAATGACATTGGCTATCGCGACTCGGATGGTTACTTCTTCATCGTCGATCGCAAGAGTGACATGATCATTCGTGGCGGCGAGAACATCTATCCGCGCGAGATCGACGAAGTCCTCTACCAGCATCCCGCGGTGGCCGCCGCCGCGACCATCGGCGTCCCCGATCCGCTCTACGGCGAAGAGGTCGCCGCCTTCGTCGTGCTCAAGGACGGAGCAAAAGTAGCGGAAGCTGATCTGATCAGCTATTGCACTGAAAGGCTGGCCGATTACAAGTGTCCCAAGTCGATCCGGATTGTGAAAGACATTCCGAAGGGGCCAACTGGAAAGCTTCTCAAACGTGAACTGGCAAGCATCTACTCAGCGCACGAGAGCTAAGGTTGCAGATTGCAGCTCTGAGCACTTTTCACCAATCCTTCGTGGGAAATCCCCCAGCAGCCACACCGTTCCGGCTAACTTGCTGGATATTAATCGTAGGTACGAAGGTTGCTTGAAAGATTCTGAATCTTTGTGTGCTCCGAACTGCGGCTCTGGAACTCGAGAGTGATTGCGAGTGTCTAGCTTCTGCAAGCCTTAATTTATGAACCGAGCAGACTTCGGCGCACGTTGGAGACATCGCGACCTGCAAAGTTGACAATGTCAGCGCAGCTTTATAGAGTACGCACGCTCAAGTAGTTGTAGTTTCCACCGGCGGTTGGGTGCGGACAACCCGACGGTACCGTGTGGTGTTAGAAGCCGAAGCCCCCAAGACGTTTCTCTTGCCCAGCTTACCGCTTCTCACGAAAGACACCCGCGAATTTGATTTTCTAGACCCCTCTCTGGCGTTGAAGTTCGTCTCGCCTCAGGTTCGGTCGCTATTGGTAAGCAATTCCCAATAATTTCTAAACAAACACACTCACTTATAAGGAGAAGACAGATGAAAATTAGCAAACAGACGGTCTTGACCATGATTGCGACCTTTGCGATGGCCTTGATCGTTACCGCAGGCGTGGCGCAGGGACAGGTGATTTATGACAGCACGGTGAGTCCACTGCCCGGAAATTTACCCAGCGTTGGAGTCGAGGCCTACGCATTCAAAGAACTTGGCGACGCCATAACTTTCGCCGGAACCGCTCGCAACCTTAGGGCCGTGACGGTGACCATGAGTAGCTGGCCATGCGAAAGTGGAACGCGGTTCAACAACTGCGTTACTACTCCGGGGTCGACCTTCAGCATTCCGATCACTCTGAACATTTATAACGCCGGAAGTCCGACACCCGGCACGCTTATCGCTACGAAGACGCAAACCTTCGCGATCCCGTACCGCCCTTCCAGCGATCCGAGCTGTACCGGTGGACGATGGAAAGAAGCAGCGAGCGGCACATGCTTTAATGGTCTCGCAAACAACATCACATTTGACCTCAGCTCACTCAACGTTGTGCTGCCTAACTCAGCGGTGTATGGCATCTCTTACAATACGACCAGCTATGGCCCAGCCCCGATCGGACAATCCGCTGCATGCTTCAACACCGTGACCGGCTGCCCGTACGACTCTCTAAACATTGCGCTTTCGCCGGCGGTAGTAACCGGTTCCAAGCCTTTCTTTGACACTCTCTATTGGAATAATTTTTACGCAGCCAACTACTGTGACCTTGGGGCGGATGGCACAGGTACATTCCGCCTCGATTCGCGCACCAGTGCTTGCTGGAATGATGGAGCTGGGACGAGTTATATTCCGGCCGCGCGGTTTAATGCGTTCACCGTTGCCACTACCGCGAATCAGTGCAAGAACAACGGCTGGCAAACACTATCCAGAGCGAACGGCACTTCGTTCAAAAACCAGGGTGATTGCATCCAGTACGTGAACACTGGAAAATAATCGCCTGCAAAATACAAAAGCGGTCAGTCACAAGCTGACCGCTTTTTTGTGATCCAGGTGGCTGATTTCCGGACGTACAACATTCGGGTTTCGTTGGTTTCTCCACTTGTATCGTGAAAAGAACCACTCAAGTCTTCAATCTGAAAGGGAGAACTCTGATGAGATTAATGAAACTGGCGGTGACGGCCGCGGTGGCCGTTATTGTGGCGATCGGTATCCTTGGCTATGCCACTCGGCATGCATCAGCGTCGGCGACGCTGATCGTGGATGATAATCTGGCCTGTCCGGGCTCAACCTTCACAACCATTCAGGCGGCGGTGAATGCGGCTTCTGCGGGCGACACCATCAAGGTTTGCTCGGGAACCTACAACGAGTTGGTGCAAGTCAATAAGACGTTGACGATCCTGGGAGCCCAGTCGGGCGTCGACGCGCGCACACGCGCAGTTCCGGTAGCGAGCGAATCAGTAGTCGGCTCCGGCGATGGTGCTTTTCAGATCCTCGAGAACAACATCGTGATAGATGGGTTTACCATTCAAGGTGTCAACAATCCGCCCAACATATTTCCGTCGGCATTAGGAGCCGGCATCTGGACAAACCCAGGCTTTAGCGGCACGAATGGCGGTCACCAAATTCGCAACAACATCATTCAGAACAACATTGTGGGTATCTTCCTTCATAATGATGGAACGTTTGCCACGAAGGTGGACCACAACCGGATCCAGAACAACAACAACCCAGGGCCCGCGAGTGGGACCGGGATCGACTCGGAACTCGGGCTGACAAACGCGACGATTGATAGCAATAAGTTCGTCGGGAATACGGCTGAAAGCGCGATTGACATATTCAGCGGATCGAACATCACTGTTTCAAGTAATGAGTTCGATACAAATCGCCGGGCTATCGGCCTCGGCAGCGTCACGTCATCCAGCATCACGGGCAATAACATTCACAACTCGAATGACCCGGCGACAGCTGACATTCGCCTCTTTGGCGGAGTGAGCGGTCTCTCCATCACGTGCAATAGCCTGGCAAACGGGGCCGGCAGAGGGATTCGGATGGATGACGAGTGTCCCGGTTGCCCGAACTCGGGCGTCAATATCAACAACAACAATATCTCTGGTTATCCAGTTGCCGGACTTCAAGTGGATAGCGGTGGCTACTTTGGGGGAAGTCTGAATGCGACTAATGACTGGTGGGGTAGTTCGACGGGCCCAACGATCGCCAGCAATCCCGGTGGTACTGGTGAACCAATAATCGATCCCGATAACGTCGTTACCTACAGCCCGTTCCGCACTACTCTGAGTTCCTGTGCGCCGGTTCCTCAGATAGGTCCGCCAACAAACAAGGACCAGTGCAAGAACGACGGCTGGAAACTTTTTAATACTCCGCGTTCGTTCAAGAACCAGGGCGACTGCATCCAGTATGCGAATACTGGCAAGTGATTGTGCGTTTTGGCCGAGGTGGCCGGCAGTTGTTGGCCACCTCTTTTTGGCTCTTTCAACGAGCGACGTGTTAACGAAAGAAGGGGAGTCGTTCTTCTTTTCGATCTCAGATCCAAACAAGGGAGAAAACCATGAAGCTAAAGAGAAATATGTTTCTACTCGCCGCGACAGTTTTCTGTGCGGCTGTTTTGTTCTCGCCTTCAGCTAGTCTGTCAACCACTCACGCCGAAGACTTCGAAAACCCAAAGCCGGGTGCAGTGAAGTGGAAGGTTGTCGACTACAACCGGATCCAGACTCATCCGGCCCGCATTCCGTATAAAGTTCCTGGCGGTATTGCGTTTGATTTCCTGGACACGCCTGACACGGCCCTGTTGGGAACAAGTCACCCCTCCTACAAGGGAGATTTGTTTGGAGACATGACCGGCAAGAGTGTTTCTGCGCGCGTGGGTGTGACCGTAACGAGCGGCAATCCACAATTCACTTTTTTCGGTACGTGCGGCACGCGACCCGCCAATGTCCGTTTGTATTTCGAATCCAACACCAGCGGAAAATTCGAAGAGACGGATTACTGGTGGTCAAGTCCGATGTCTTATGACCTCGAGGACTTGACGGCCAGTGACCAGACGCTGTTCGCTAATTTTTCTGATCCCAACCAGTGGTCGGATTTTTACGGACACTTTGGTTCAGATCCGCTCTACACCGCGGCTTTCACTAATGCGGTTAAGGATGTGCAATTCGTTGGGGTCTCGTTCGGTGGCGGCTGCTTCTACGAAAACGGCGTTGGCGTTCAGCCGGGAACTGGCAGTGCTTTTTTTAGGTTGATGGACTTTACGGCCACACCGTAACGAGTTATGAAATAAACTATGTTCGCCAAGTCGGTTAAGGCAGGTGCTTGACGACCTGGCGCTCAAACAAAAAGGGCAAGGCCGAAAGACCTTGCCCTCTGCTTTTGCCAGTGCGCGGGTTGGTGTTTATGTTTTGGCCGGACCAAGCGTAACGGCACTGCCACGCATTGTTCGGGCTCGATCGACAATCCACGCTCCCACCAACCATGCGGCGCACGCAGCCACCATGACCACCGAGAACCACTGCCCATACAGACCATCAGGAGAAAACTTCTCGGTCGCCGCGTGCAGCGCTTCGCTGTTTGGCAGGACGCCGGCTTCGGCAAACTCGTGAAAGGTGAAGATGGCGACCTGCGCCATAAACAGAAGCAGGAATATTCCGGTTACCTGGAAAAACCTTTTGACGTTGATCAGGTGTCCGAACTGTCCCCAGGCCCAGGCCATCGCCATCGCCGCGGCCAGGCCGAGCACGGCGCCGGATATTAGTCGCGGGCTGCGCACCTGTAACAGCATGAGCGACGTTTCCATGCCTTCGCGGCTGATCGTCAATACAGTAAAAAGAAAAACTCCCAGGTATGCGGCCCAACCTGAACGCCTAACAGAAACTTCTCCCAACCGCTCTTCCATTTTCGCTTTCAGCTTCGGTCCCGTGCGCCACATGTAAACCACCAGCGAAGCGACCATCACAATTGCTATCAACCCGAGCATGGCTTCGCGCAAGGCTTCGTTTCCAAGAAACTGAAGGAACGTCTGGCCGAGATGCTGTTCGATCCAATCGCTCTGGCCGGTCTGCATTTGAAAGAGCAGGTAACCGAGCCCGGCGCTGAGCACGAGCGCCGCGGTGATCGCCCAGTAGACCGCGGATGCGAGTTGGCGCTGTCCGGATTTGCGCAAGTAGGAAAAAATTACGGCCACCAGGAGGAACGATTCGAATCCCTCGCGCAGAACGATGATGAAAGACTGAAGCATAATTAAGTTACGGCCCGGGAGGTTGGGCTCGGCACATCCCGTCACCGACCGGTTCGCAGTATGGCCTAATTGAAAATGATTGTCAATATCGACGTAAGGCGCGCATTTAGAGTACCGACTTTAGTCGGGTCTTTGTTAAGGAGACCACTCTTGAATGCCTGCGGTTGGTGTTATTCAGAGGGTCGATCGAAGATTGAGTTGATTACATAGAACGCGATCATACCGCCGCCGATGACGGCGCAGGTAGCCACAGTCCGCCACAAGACGTCGGTCCCGGCAAAATTCCAAATCGCGAGCAGGCAGGCTACGATCGCCACCAGGATGCACGCGCTGGTAGTCCAGAACGAAATCTTCGTGACGATGCGCGGATTGAGGAAGCCTCTTCTCACCTTTGCCTCGGGTTCCAAGATGATTTGTTTGATCGCCGTTACTGTGACGTTACCGGGGCGATGGACAGATCGGCGCGTACTGGCCCGAGCGGCGTCACCGCCGTGATCCGCAAGGGCAGATGGCGCGCGTCATCGCCAACCCACATGCGGATCTGCATCTTATCATTTTGCGAGTCGTCCGTCGTAAGCGAAACCATGATGGCCGCGATCTTTTGACCGCCCAGTTCGATAGTATCCCGGCGCAGAGACTCCACAAACAGTGTGCGTGGTTGGGCTGTGTCCATGATCGATATCGCGTTTCGCTTCCTGGGCCACAAATCGAAAGTGCGGATGGCGTAAACTGCCGAGATCAGATCGTGCGTCCCTACCGGAATGTCGATTCGTTCGCGCGTGTCAGCCACGGCCGAGCCGCGATTCTGATCGAGACTGTATGCGCGGGTGTAACGGTACTTGCCTTCCGACAAATTCAACTCAGTCCGAAAAGGAAGCAGCGTCGTCGGATCAATGTATGAATTGATCTGATCGTTGACCGGGTATATACGCGAGCCGGGACCATTGGTCTGCGCAGTGACCGAAAACAATAATCCGTCGCGATTAAAATATCGTCCGCGCGCCTTCAATGTGAACGTGATCGTGCCGACGGGTTGAGGAGTGCTTGAAACATAAACCTGATAGCTAAGTTGTTCGCCAATCTTGAACGGGACGTCCTTCAAAGGCGCTTCGGAAGTTGTTCCATCCGGCGGTTGCAATCTTCCGGGTATGCCCGGCGTGGTCGTGATTGGAGACTCTCTTGGCGCCGGCTTAACCGGCTGGGTGCTGGTGCTCGTTTGCCGCGGATCGGGAACAGTCAGTTCCGATGAGGCCAACTCCGCGCGAACTTCTCCTGATGCAACCTTCGCGGTGATCAGCACCGGCGCGTGCCGCTCGTCATTGCTGAAATAAACTCGCAGGTTGTAATCCAGCGACTTAATATTCACCCGCGTCACAATCGTATTCAACGTGCCAAGGTTCGTTTTAAGCTGCTGCATGCCGAGAACTTTCACTTCGACATCGTATTGATCGCCGTCGTGAATCACCGTGAGAAAATAGGTCGCGCCGTCGTTCAGGGCCAGTGCACGAATTCGGTAGAGAGCAGAAAGAATGTCATGCGTCCCGGGAAATTCCCCCAGCCTAAATCTCGAAGGGATGGCTCCGGTTCCGGCGGGTTGATTGTAATCCCGCTCGGCTTCCGAAGTGCGGCCCGCCTGGCGCACGACCTGTTGGGCGCGATACGGCAGACCGGTCTGAGTGTCGACGTAAGTCGTATAATCGTTATTGATCGATAGTAGTGCCACGTTCACAATTCCCACCGTCTCGACGTGGGCGCGCAATTGAATGCCATCGCGGTTAAAAAAATTCCCGCGCGCCGCGACCAACAGCTCGACGTGAGCTGCGCTGGAGTAGTGCGAGTATTGGACGTTATAAGTGAGGCGTTCGCCGACCCGGTAAGCAGCCGGGTTGAATGGAGCCTGGATCGTTTCCGTTGTTTGCTGGGCGGCGATTGTGCAGGTGAGCGAAACCAGCACGGCCATCAAATATGCAAGTTTTAGTGAGAACTTCAGCTTAGAGTACACATGCGAATGATAATGGTAAGTCACCGCGTGGCGCAACAACCCCTTTCCAATTGCTTTGAGCTGAGAGTTCAAACTTCAACTGGCGACTTCCGCGTACAACCTGAAGGTTGAACTCTGAACCAGCCTTCCAACTGCACGCCTTGTTCTTATTTTTGTTCCAATGATCTCAGAGAGGTTGAGTCGATTGTCGCAGCGCATGGTCGATCTCAGCCACGACTGCTCGCGCCGCGTTGGTGGGATTTGCAGCCTTTAAGATCGGCCGCCCAACGACCAGGTAGTCTGCGCCGGCTGCAATTGCTTCGGCTGCGTTGAAGGTGCGCTTTTGATCATCGGGCGCATCTTGACTTGAGCGGATGCCGGGCGTGACGATCAAGAAGTTGGGAGTAGAGATCGTCTGCCGAATTAACTCTATCTCCTGCGGCGAGGCCACGACGCCGTCAAGTCCGCACTCTGATGCTGAGCGCGCCAACCTGCCCACGAAAGATCGCGGGTCATCGTTGAAACCAATTTGCTTCAGGCTCTTTTGATCAATGCTCGTCAGAAGAGTCACTGCAATCACTTTCGGTTTCGCGAGACCTTCCCGGTCAGCCACATCGGTAACGGCGGCGGCCGTGCGCTTCATCATTTCGTCGCCGCCGGCAGCGTGTACGTTGAAGATCGACACGCCGAGGCGGGTCGCTTCAATCCCGGCCGCGGCCACGGTGTTGGGAATGTCGTGAAATTTGAGGTCGAGAAAGACGCGACCGCCTTTAGCAACAATCTGCCTGACAAGGTCAGGTCCCGCCGCGGTAAAGAGTTGCGAGCCGATCTTGAACATGCCGACGATGTCGCGTAATTCGGCGAACAACTCAAGAGCTCGGTCGGTGGTGTCGACGTCGAGAGCAACAATCAATCTATTGTGGGACAGCTTGCTCATCTGTTATCAGGCTGCATAGAAACTCCGACGTCGACCCCGTTCTGTTTCTCTCTCGCAGGCAAGCGTAGCCCATGTTGACCACGCTTGCCGATTTCTATTCTGGCCGGCAGTGGAGGCCAATTACCTATTGCACAGTAATGATCGCGTTCGGTGCGCCGTTCGAACCGTTGCCCGAAAACTTGTTGGTATTAGTCGCGGTTTCGATCGTGCCTCCGCCCGTAAGCGCGGTTGAGCTGTTGAAGAAGCAGTTATTTGAAATGCGCGCCAGTCCCCCGGTCTCGACGTTCAAGCATACGACGTTAACCGTGAACATAGAATTTTCTAGGTTCACCTGGCAGCCAGAGCCGACCGAGACCGCGCCATTGGTCGCTCCCGTAGTGCCCCCAAAGAAAGAGTCGCGAATTGTAGCAAACGAATTAGCCAATTCGTGCAGCCCATTCTTGTTGCCGTGCACGCTGATATGATTCGCATAGAGGACGATAATGCCAGCGCTGGTTGTCGTTCTGATCGCGGTATTATCTTTGGTAAAAGTCACATCTTTCAACCATACGGAAACGTCGTCGGCGGCATCGACGTTGATTCCCGTATTATTGAAGTTCTCGATGTTGACGTTTTCGATGTGTACCTGGAGGGCCTTGGTAATGTGGATGCCGTCATGGCCGCCAACCGCCGCTTGTTTTGCCCCGTTGATAGTCAGATTGCGCAGAGTCACCCCGGCATCGTCGATGTGATTGCCCGAAGTAACATTAACCAGGACGCCATCGGTTCCGCTCGATGAGGCCAGAATTGAGGCCCAGCCGGCCCCCGTTCCGCCATCGATTGTGATCGCTTTGGTGATGCTGACCGTGCCATAGCTGCCCGGCTCGATAACATCAATTTCTCCACCTTCGTTTGTTTTCGAGATAGCTCCCGCGAAGGTCGCGCAGGGAGCGGTACGACTACATGGATTGGCGTCGTCGCCAAAGGGCGACGATGCGACCCAGGTGCGCGTAGCCGCTGCCTCTGCCAGCGCTGTGACTGACAACAGAATAATGACCAGGAGACAGCCCTTCAATGTGAAACGAAACGTTTTCATGAGTATTTTCCTTTCTTTCGGATGGTGTGCGGCTCTAGTCTGTTGCGCGGTGTCACCTCAACTCTTCATTAGGGACCGAATTGACGACACGATCTCATCGGCCTGGGAAAAGAAATGCTTCGATCCATTCCTGGTTCATTGAGCTTCTCGTGGTGCGTCTCTGAAGGGGTTTTGGAATCGTATAGTTATCTTGCAGCGCGGTCAATAAAAAGTAGGTGAAGTGATTTTAATTTTGGATGCGTCGGGCTCCCTCGATACTGGGAACGCGTCTGTTTGCACTGAGCGTGGGCCTGGCTTTTGCTGGCGAGGGCACCCGCGTTCCCGGCCATGAGTCGTGCGCTTAACCTCAAACTGACCTGCTACCAACAGCATCATCGAGCGAATGAAACCCGGCGTTCGTGAGCATCTCAGCCAGCCCTTCGTTGATCCGTCGCGCTACGCCCGGGCCTTCATAAATGAAACCTGTGTAGAGCTGAATCAAGCTGGCGCCCGCGCAAATCTTCTTCCACGCGTCCGCCGCGGTAAAGACTCCGCCCACTCCGATGATCGGCAGCTTGCCGCCCGTTAATCGATAAGTCAACGCGATTACTTCGTTCGATCGATCTTGCAGCGGTGCTCCGCTCAGACCGCCTTCACCGAAGGCTTCGATCTGCGCGGCCGATGTTTCTAATCCATTGCGGTTGACCGTCGTGTTGGTGGCAATTATCCCGGCGACGTTTGCGTCCGATGCGACCTGCACAATCAGTTCGATTTCGGCTTCTGATAAGTCAGGCGCGATTTTCAAGAGCAGCGGTTTTGGCCGCTGGTCATAATGGATCAGCGCGAGTTCGTCATTTCTCTGCTGCAAACTCTTGAGCAGGTCGGCGAGCATCTCCGGCCTTTGTAACTCACGGAGATGAGGAGTGTTTGGCGAACTAACGTTGATGGCGATGTAGTCTGCCACATCATAAACCGCTGCAAAGCTCTTAAGATAATCGGGGACCGCGTCGTCGATCTGCACGGCGCGCGATTTGCCGATGTTCACGCCCAGCACGCAATCAGGCCGGCGACGGCGAATATTCTCAGCCAGTTGAGCGGCGCCGCAGTTATTGAATCCCGCGCGATTGATGAGCGCGCGGTCTTGCGGCAGGCGAAACAAACGCGGACGTGGATTGCCCGGTTGTGGTTCGCTGGTTGCGGACCCAACTTCGATGAAGCCAAAACCCAGCGCTGCCAAAGCTTGCGCCGCGGTCCCGTTCTTATCAAAGCCGGCAGCCAATCCCACCGGGTTCGAGAATTCAAGTCCGAATCTCTTCAGCCTGCCAAAGGGCTTGCGTTGAAGTCGTCGTGCGGTCACGCGCCGCGCAACCTGAGTGCTCAAACCGATGGAGAGTGAACTCAGCGCAAACTCATGCACAGACTCTGGCGGTAGCCGGAACAGAATCGGACGTAGGATTGAACGATAGAGTGACAAGTGACGATTCGACGAGCCGGGGCAGGAGTTTATCTTGTCGGTCGGGTTCTTGTCACGCTTTGCTTTTTGCCGATGGAAAGCGGTTTGACAGGGCACGTTTGGGAGTTGCGCGATCTAGTCTGTGGAGGGTACTGAGATTTGTGATATAAGACCTGCGTGAACGTGCTGACCTACCAAACCTCATATTGGCTAGCGGTCGGCCTGTCGGTATTTACTTCGGGCTGGCTACTGGTCGCATCTTTCTACTTTATTTGCCAGAACTACAAGAAGGCTCAAGCGGCGGCTATTATTGGCGCGGTGGCTTTGGCGTTCCTGGTTGTCGTAATGTGGGATGCTCACAACCGGAAGCCCATAGAGTTTCCACCGCTTAAAAGTCTATCCCATTAAATGCCGGCAACTCCTAATAGCCCACTACCTTTTTTCCGGTAGTGTGTAGTTTGCCTAATCGGGCATCGGTACAGAACCGGGAGCGGTAGCGACCGGATGCCATAGTCAACGAGAAAATTCAGACAAACAGTTCGGAAAATCTGATTTAAGCATAATCGAGCATAGCATCCGGTCGCTACCGCTCCCGGTTCTGTACCGCTACGCTTTTTCAAGCTGACCCACTACCTTTTGCCAAGTGTCCTCCTTTGGTTTTGGGCCTTGTGCCGCATCGATAACAACAATCCACGAAGTTACGCGAAGCTGCACGAACAAAATACTTGTCTTCGTGTAGCTTCGTGGATGGTCTGGCTGGGCAAGGAAATCTTTCATCTGCCGCAATGTGTGTTTGAGAATCAGGATTGAAAAATCCTTCGGTCACCTCGATCCACTTGTCACACTCTCATCGTTCTTGCTAGTATCCCTCGCGGTGGAATTCACTGAAAAAGCCCGGATCATGGACGATGCGCGCATCAATCGCGCGCTGGCACGGCTGGCTTCCGAGATCGTAGAAGAAAACCACGGCTTGACTGATCTGGTTCTGGTTGGCATTCGCCGTCGCGGCGTCCCTCTGGCCAACCGCATCGCCGACAAAATCGAAGACCTTGAAGGCAAGCGTCCTCCGGTAGGCATTCTCGACATCACTTTGTATCGTGACGATCTTTCGACGGTCGGCGCCAAGCCGATTGTGAGCGGTACGGAACTGCCCGGCGATATCGAAGGACGCACGATCGTTTTGATAGACGACGTGCTTTACACGGGCCGCACGGTGCGAGCAGCGCTCGACCAATTAATTGATTTTGGCCGGCCGAAGCGGGTGCAGCTCGCGGTTCTGATCGATCGCGGTAACGAACATCGTGAGTTGCCGATTCAGGCGGATTACATCGGCAAACTGGTGCCGACGAAAAAGAGCGAGATTATTAAGGTCATGCTCACCGATTTTGATGAAGACGAAGGGGTGGTAATTGTGGAACGACCGGCAGCCGAAGCTGCAGCGTAAGTGAAGCGGCCTGTTGGCCGCTTTTTTATTGAGCAGAGACTTGAGTCTGTGTTACTTCCCGCGCATAAGCATCACAGACTGAAGTCTGTGTATGCGGCTCCGGAGGAGCCAGATGTTTATAGCTCCAGTGGGGTAGTTTGTCTTTCGCGCTCCGTGGGAGCGCAAGATACAGACATTTCGCTCGTGCGGAACCAGAAGATTGGGTATGGGCTGCTGCTATAAGCCATTTCGCCTCTACGAGGCGAGGAAACACCACCGGCACTGAATGACAACTTAATCAGAGTTTCCTGGAAGTCTTTGCTACTTAGATGAGTACTAACTTCAAACTCAAACATCTGCTCGGCATTCGCGAGTTAGCAGCCGATCAGATCAATTATCTGCTCGACACGGCTGAGACCTTCCTCGACGTTTCAAAGCGCGAAATCAAAAAAGTGCCGGCCCTGCGCGGCCGCACGGTTATCAATCTGTTCTTTGAAGCATCGACTCGCACTCGCACTTCGTTCGAAATCGCCGCCAAGCGTCTGTCGGCCGATGCGGTCAACATCAGCGTCTCCACTTCGAGTGTCTCGAAAGGTGAAACTCTGCTCGACACCGCGCGCAACCTGGAAGCGATGGCGCCCGATTGCATAGTCATTCGCCACTCGTCGGCCGGCGCGCCGGGACATCTGGCGCGAGTGTGCAATGCCGCGATTGTGAATGCCGGCGACGGCGCGCACGAACATCCGACCCAGGCGCTGCTCGACGCGCTCACCATTCGCGAATACAAAGGCCGTCTGGCGGGATTGAAAGTCGCGATCATCGGCGACATCCTGCATTCACGAGTGGCACGTTCGAATATTTATCTGCTGGCGAAGCTCGGCGCGACGGTCAGCGTTGCCGGTCCGGGAACGCTCGTGCCGCCCGAGTTCGCCGGCTTGATCGAACAAGGCGTGCGCGTCGAAAGAAAGATCCAGGACGCGATTGCCGATGCCGATGTGGTCATGATCCTGCGCGTCCAACGCGAGCGCCAAACTGATGCATTCTTTCCCTCGATGCGCGAATACGCCGTGCATTATGGATTGCATCTGAGCCATCTGAGCCTGGCCGCGCCCGATGCCATCGTGATGCATCCAGGCCCAATGAATCGCGGGATCGAAGTCTCTTCAGAGATTGCCGACGGCGGACGCTCGTTGATTCTTGATCAGGTGACTAACGGCGTCGCGGTGCGGATGGCCGTGCTCTACCTGTTGGCAGGCGCGAGTAAAGAGAACGGAGCAAAGCGAGTCCCGGCTGTTAAGAACGGCGCGAAGAGAGAACGAAGTGGGAAGTTGTTCGCTCAATGAGACAGGAGCAGAGCAAGGAGTAGTCCTCTGTGGTTCTCTGTGATTCCTCTGTGTCTCTCTGGTGAAGAACGATCCCTCACCACAGAGACACAGAGGTTCACAGAGAAGAATCATAATGCGCTTACTGATTCAAAACGGTTACGTAGTCGATCCCGCGCAGGGAACTAACACTGGAAAGAACCTTTTGCTCGAGGATGGCCGCGTTGTTGGTCTCTCCAGTCACAGCGACGGCGTACCCGAAGGCGCCGAAGTTTTTGACGCCACGGGTTTGATCGTCGCGCCCGGCTTCATAGACATGCACGTGCACCTGCGCGAACCAGGACACGAATACAAAGAAACGATCGCCAGTGGCGCCGCGGCTGCGGTCGCCGGCGGATTCACGACGATTGGCGCGATGCCCAACACGAGCCCCATCAACGATAATGCCGCCGTGACTCGGTTCGTGATCGAACAGGCTGAGCGCGCGGGCCTGGCGAGCGTTTTCCCGATTGGCGCGATCACAAAAAATTCCGAAGGCACTGAGCTGGCTGAGATGGGCGAAATGAAAGACGCCGGCATCATCGCCGTTTCAGATGACGGCCGCCCGGTTCCCACCGCGGGGATGATGCGCCGCGCCATGGAATACGCGCGCGGATTCGACTTGCCGGTCATCGATCACTGCGAAGACAAATCGCTCGCGCGAGGCGGAGTGATGCACGAAGGCCACTGGTCGCTGGTGCTCGGTTTGCGCGGCATGCCGGCGGCCGCTGAAGAAGTAGACGCCGAACGCAACTGCCTGTTGGCAGAGTTAACCGGCGCGCGCGTGCACCTGGCGCATGTCTCAACTCGCGGAGCTCTCGATGCCGTGCGACGCGCGAAAGAAAAAGGTCTGCGAGTGACGTGCGAGGTCGCGCCGCACCATTGGACGCTGACTGATGAAGCAGTCCAGGACTATGACACGAACACAAAGATGAGCCCGCCCTTGCGGAGCCAGGATCATGTCGACGCGATTCTGGAAGGCTTGCGCGACGGCACGATAGATATTATTGCGACCGATCATGCTCCTCATCATGCAGACGAGAAAGAGCTCGAGTTCGATCAAGCTCCATTTGGTATCGTAGGCCTGGAAACAGCAGTTGGCCTGGCGTTTGAGAATCTGGTGAACGCAGGCGTGATTTCACTCGCGCGTCTGGTCGAACTATGCGCGACAAATCCAGCGCGCATATTCAATTTGGAAGCGCGTGGAACTCTGCGTGCCGGTGCACGAGCAGACCTGACAATTTTAGATCCAGAGCTGGCCTGGATATTCGACGTATCGCGATCGAAATCAAAGAGCCGCAACACGCCTTTCGACGGATCCAACTTCCGCGGCGGCACCGTCTCAACTATCGTCTCCGGCCGGATCGTTTATCTTCACCCGGACTACCGCCGGGTCATCGAATCGGAAACGCTTGTGCGATAACCGCGCTCCTCTTGCCAGTATGTTGCTGTCTGTTCTAGTAGGCCGTGTTCCAATAAGTTCGGCAGGCGGCACGTACTCACCTCAACGAAGTATTTCTGATGAATCGGCGTTGACTTTCTTTCCCGACGAGTATTTACTCTTAGGCCCCAAAGATTCTCAGCGAAGGTTAGCCAATTCAACAGGAGGATAACAAGATGAAGAAATGGTTCGCTCTTTCGGTCGCACTGCTTTTCTTAACTGTAGGAATAACCCTTGCTCTTCAGAAAACAAAAGCCTCTCCAGGTCCAACGCCCAAGCCCGATCTGATAGTCGATCAAAAGCGGCTCCTGCAAAACTGGGTAGTGCGGGACGAAAAACTACCCGCGAGCTTCTGTAGTGTGCAAGAGGGAGGCATTACGCCCGGCGAACACACATTGTTGCGTTTTACCGTGTCAACGCCGAACATCGGTACCGCTGACGTCGACCTGGGTGATCCCAATGCGCATGTCGCCGCCAATGACGGACTGTATGAGTATGCTCCCTGCCATCGACATTTTCATTTTCGTCATTACACTCTCTACGAACTAATTGATTCGTCAGGCAACGTATGGCGCGCTGCCAAACGCGGCTTTTGCATGATTGACGTGGAGAAGTATCAAGCTTATCCAGGCCCGGCGAACAGCGATCGAAACTATCTCTCTTGCGGCGCTCCCCCGACAGCCACGGACCCGGCCATCGCCGGCAACCAGGGAATCAGCATCGGTTGGGCAGATACTTACGTGTGGAAGCTCGGCGGTCAGTACTTTGTTCTCGACGGAGGAGATGGTCAGGCGATCGTTCCTCCCGGCGACTACACCATTCGCATCACCGTGAATCCGCCGTTTACCGCCGCGGCCGGCGAACCTTGCCCGTTCAAGGATTCGAATGGCTTCTGCCATCAACTTCCGGAACTGAACTACGGCAACAATGTGAGCGAGATTCAAATTACGATTCCTGATCACCCGGGCAAGCAGGGTGTCGGGCCTCTAAAGAATCAGCCACAACTTACTGCCGAGCCGATTGACTAGCGGCTGCGGCCCGTGGCAGAGATACCTGGCCCTCCGGGTACGCAAATTCAATCGCGATCACAGGAGGCCCGTTAAGGTAACTTAGCGGGCTTCCCTTTGTTCTCCAGGGTCTGAACTTGATGAATGCTTGCCGGGCACTGTGGTATAAACCCGTCGATGAAGACTCAAAGATTCAACTGGCTAATCTGGGCGGGTTTGCTGCTTAGCATATTCGCATTCCTCAGCTACGCGCTCGTATTTGTTAACTGGCCCATCACGCGCGACTTTCCGTGGGCGAATCTGCTGCTCTTCGGGATGGCTGCGGCGCTTTTGTACCTGGGACTGCGGCGCGCGTTCGCCGCCGAGCGGCCCAGGCGATCGAAAGTCGCCGGCGTAATCGTCACCGCTCTCAGCGTATTAATTTTTGGATTCTTTATTTTCTCAACTCTGATCGCGTCGCGTTGGATGCCGGCCGCGCTCGGCGCACCGCGTGTCGGTCAGAAGGCCCCGGACTTCAGCCTCACTGACACGAATGGAAAAGCGTTGGCCCTCTCGGAACTCCTCTCTGCGCCGATTAACGGCAAGGCTGCAAAGGGAGTGCTGTTGATCTTTTACCGGGGCTACTGGTGACCTTCATGCAACTCCGAGTTGCGGAGTATTCAAAGCAGTCTGGACAAGTTCGCAGAAGTTGGAATTCGGCCCGTCGCGATCAGCGTGGATAGCCCGGAAGAATCGCGAGACCTTTGTCAGAAAGCCGGCTACACCTTCACTTTTCTTTCCGACCCTAAAGCCGAAGCGATCCGTCGTTATGATTTGGTTCACGCCGGCGCCGGAGAAGGCGGCCGCGACATCGCCCGGCCCGCAGAGTTTCTGGTCGATTCATCCGGCATCGTGCGGTGGGTGAACCTGACAGAGAACTACTGGGTGCGGGCCCGGCCGGAACAGATTTTGGAAGCGGCAAAGGCACTGCGATAAGCGCGCAACCGACGTGGACGTGTCTTCTCTCAACGTCGGTACTGATGGAGTTTAGAGTTCAAACTTTAGGAAGCTCTGATCAAGTTGTCATTCTCGCAGGCTGTGGTTTTCCTCGCCTGGTAGAGGCGAAGTGTCTTATAGCACCGACCCAAGACTCCACGTCCAAGCTCTGTAGGAGCGAAATGTGCGTACATTGCACTCCTACGGAGGGCGGCAAACTTTTCTACCGACCGAAGCTATAAACATTTGGCTCCTACGGAGCCAGACAGACAGAACATTTTATGCCGGTCTCTCTGCTTGTTCAGAGCTTCCTTTAGTTTGCTTATCGAGCGGCAGCCTAAAGGCTGAACTCTGAACTAAAACTGAATCCTCCCCCAACTTCACAATTCTTGACATCTTTTTACTTGCAGTTGACACACTTCAGGGCGAACGGGCGTATGCTTGCGCCTGCATACCGCGACGTCTTCAGAGGTTGAAATGAAATTGAAGAAAAGAAATTTGCTGGGCGGCTTCAACCGGTTTCGTTTAATGCTCACCCTTGGTCTGGCGGTGCTATTGCCGGCGGCTGCGCTGATATTTATCAATTTCAGCCAACTGAGAGCGTTCGAGCGCGACAAACTGCTCGAAGCCGAAATTCATCGTGACTTTCAGGAGCGGCTGGCGCTTACTGAAAAGAAGATGAACAAGAAAGCTTATGCGATGGTCGACGACGCGAGGCAAATGTTTCCATCTCCGGACAGCGACGCAGCCGAAAAAGAAGATAAGCTCGATGTGATTCTGACAAAGAACCCCTGGCTCGCTCACATATTTCTCTTTGACGAAAACGATGCGGTCGTCCGGTCACAAACTGGGACATTGAGCGATAAGACTATTCGCGACGAGAATGAGCGGATACTTGAGGGGTACCATAGCTGGTTCCCCCACGAGGGTAAATCAACGGTCGAGAATCTTCACAAGAAACCCCAGCAGATTCTTTTTTCAAATATGCGGACGAAGCGCGCGGATGCTCCTGCCTATCTTGCTATTGCGTATTTCGTGTTACCCGACGTTGCGAGCGGCAGGCCGGTAATGGGCGGAGTTTGTTTCGATCCCTGCTACCTCCAACAGACTTTCTTTCCGGGAATGATCGAGGAGCAGGTGAATCAGACGCCGGCTGAGGCGGGAGGCAATCGCCTGGCGATGATGATCTATCCGACTGACTCAGACGAGCACGAGATCAAACCGATGGCGGCGTCAACCGGCTGGGGCTCCGGTAATCCCGAAGTGATGCGCAAAATGGACGACGTCTTCCGCGGGTTGACGCTGGGCATCAAGTATCAGGGTACGAGTGTCGAGGCGCTGGCCCAGACCTGGGTGCATCGCAGCCTTTTGCTTCTCGGATTTCTTTCCTTGCTGATGATCGGCGGCCTGGTGCTTACCAAGCGCGTGGTCAGCAAAGAAATGGCGGTAGCGCGACTAAAATCGGATTTTGTGTCCAACGTGTCGCATGAATTGCGCACGCCGCTGGCGCTAATTCGATTGTACGCAGAGACGCTGGAGCTAGGGCGAATCACGACGCCGGAAAAGAAGCAGCAGTATTACCGCATCATCCGCAAAGAGAGTGAGCGGCTGACGGCGCTGATTAATAACATTCTGGATTTCTCGCGCATCGAGGCCGGGCATAAAGAGTATGAGTTTCGCGATACAGACATCGCGGATCTGGTCCATAACACGCTCGACTCGTATCGATACCAAATCGAGCAGCAAGGCTTTGAGTTCGAAGAAAGCATCGACACCAGCTTGCCGGTCGTGCGTGTCGATCGCGAAGCAATTGCGCGCGCGCTGGTGAACCTGGTCAACAACGCGCTCAAATACTCGACTGACGAAAAATTTCTGGGGGTAAAACTCTATCGCGACAACGGTGCGGTCAAGCTCGAAGTGGCGGACCACGGCATCGGCATCTCGCGACGCGATCAGTCCAAAATCTTCGAGAAGTTTTATCGCGCCGGAGATTCTCTGGTGCACAACACGAAGGGAAGCGGCCTCGGCCTCTCTCTGGTGCGGCACATTACCGAGGCGCACGGCGGCGAAATCGCGGTGGAAAGCACCCCGGGGAGCGGAAGCAAATTCATCCTTTCGTTGCCGCTGGCAGCAGCCGGGCCACGGGGCAGCGTCTCGGGAACCGTTCAGCTATGAAAAGAAAAATAAAATTCAACGAACAATCAAATGGAGACGGGCCCTCGGGTGGCCTCTCCGACGGCGCCCCGATCCACGTCACCAATCGTGGCGCGGCTAAGAAAACGCGGATCCTGATTGTCGAAGACGAACCGGCGATGGTTGCCGGCCTGCGCGACAACTTCGAATATGAAGGCTATCAGGTGATTAGCGCCGCCGACGGAGCTGAAGGCCTGGAACGCGCGCTCAACGATAGTCCCGATCTGGTCGTGCTGGATGTGATGATGCCGCACATGAGCGGCCTCGACGTCTGCAAGCAGTTGAAAGTGAAGCGGCCGTCTTTGCCAATCATCATGTTGACGGCTCGTGGCCAGGAGATTGATAAGGTCGTCGGGCTGGAGTTGGGCGCAGACGATTATGTGACGAAACCTTTTTCGATTCGCGAACTGATGGCCCGCGTGAAAGCTGTGCTCAGACGCGCAGCACCGCAGCCTCTGGACGATATCTATCGCTTCAGCGACATCGAGGTAAACATTCGCGGCAATGAAGTTTTGCGCGCCGGCGCGCGCGTCGATCTCTCGGCCAAAGAATTCGCTTTGCTGGCTTACTTTATTTCACACCCGGCGGAGACGCTCTCGCGCGATCGGCTTTTGGACGCGGTGTGGGGATACGAAAACTATCCGAACACGCGCACAGTCGACACGCACATCGTTCATCTCAGGCAAAAGTTGGAGCCGAATCCTGAGGATCCACGTTTCATTCTTACTATTCATGGCAGTGGCTACAAATTCGTAGGTTAAGGCCGGAGAGCTTATGAGTCAGACAGCATTCAGCGCAGGCCTGGCGCCTCGATGCAAAGTCGATGCAGGAGTTTCTCCACCGCGACGCCGGCGGGTAATCAGAGAGCGGCGGCAGGACCTGGAATTGAAGTTGGGCGCGCTGCAAAAGGACTATGCCGAACTGCATTCCGCGATTTTTGAAGCAGCCCAGGTCCATCGGCGTCTGTGCGCGCCCCGCCTGTTGCGTTACGGTGAGGTGGAGATTGCCAGCGAAATTTTTGCCGTGCGTCACTTGCCCGGTGATTTTTTCACCGTCGAAGAAACGAACAACGGCGTAGTGCTGGCTCTGGGCGACATTTGCGGCAAGGGTCTGGCTGCGGGAATGTGGACCACGCATCTTGTCGGCCTGGTGCGCGCGCACACGGCTGTGTCGTCGACGGCTGAGACGATCGTTGCCGGGGTAAATCGCGATGTCTGCCGGATGTCAGCGCCCGCGTCGCACGCACCGCTGGCCAGCTTGTTCCTTGCCAAACTTGATCCGGCCTCAGGCGTCCTGGACTATTGCAGCGCAGGTCACCCGCCGGCATTTCTGCTGCGGGCGAACGGCAAGTTGGAATTGCTTTCCGACGGCGGGCTGCTGCTCGGTGTCCTTAATGATGCCGCTTACAGTAAGGGTTCGGTTGAATTGGAATACGGTGATTTGTTGCTCGTTTATTCCGACGGGGTTAACGAGTCGATCAATAACCAAGGGGATGAATTTGGATATGAGCGGCTCGAAACGCAATTGCGGAACGCGCGCTCCGGTTCAGCCGATGCAGTGCTCTTTTCGGTTTTGGGCGCCGTCCAGGATTTCGCAGCCATGAGTCCTTTGATGGACGACATGTCGTTAGTGATTGTCCGTCGTGGGATGCCGACTGGCGCGCCTCGCGCAAAGCGCGCTGACATTCATTGATAACTACGCTTCCTGCTCTGCGTTCGCGGGCGCCGCTTCCGCGGGCGGAACTCCGCCGTCCGTCTTCGCATACTTATCCATTCCGAATCCCAGGAAAATTGTCGCCAGAATAAACGCGGAAGAGAAGAAGTAGGGCGACGAAACGCCGAGCGAATCAAACGACCAGCCAAAGAAGAGCGGCGCGATAATGCGCGCGACGCCACCGTAGGTCTGTTGCATTCCCATGTAGAGACCGCGCTCTCTCGGCGCAATCACTCGCGACAGCAGCGCCGTCACGCAGGGAAAAGTGAAGGCTGTGCCCAGAGGGATTAGCGCCACGGCGATCGCCAGCATCCAGAGGTTGCGCGACAAAGGCATTCCCAATACACCCGCGGCCAGGAGCACGAGTCCCAGGCGTGAGAGTTTCGCTTCGCCCAGCCAATCGACCATGCGCCCGAGCAGCAGCACGCGGGTGAAGACCGAGATGGCTCCGACGTACATGAAGAAATAACCAATCGTTTCTTTGGTGACCTGAAAGCGCACGCTCAGGAAGAGCGCGAGCACCGTGAAGGTGCCCTGAAACGCGCCGATGGCGATCGCATAGATCCAGATCAGACGCGAGGCAGGCTCACTCGAATGCGAGATGACGCGCCAGATCGCTTGGGTTGAACTGCGGCGTACCTCTCCCGCCGGCGGCTGCTCGCTGAAATCGCGCGATTCCTTCAGGTAGCGCGCGACAAAGACCATGTTCAGGATACAGAGCGCAGCCGCCATGATTCCCGGCGCCGCGCCGCCCATCTGCAACGTTCCCGGTCCCGGCAGCAAGTCGCTCTTGCTTAACGCGATCGCGAAGGAACCGAGCACCGGACCCAGCGCCACCCCGAGGTTGGTCGTTGCCGAAAGCCAGCCGAGCGCACGCGCACGATCCTTCGGGTCGGTTGAGTCGGCCACGTACGCTTGAATGACACCGACGGTGCCGCCGCCGGCGCCCTGCACGATGCGCGAGAGAAAGAGCACGAGCAGCGAATGTGCGAAACCAAAAATCAGGTACGCGATCGCCGACGCGCCGAGAGCTATAAGCAGAGTGGGCCGCCGTCCCACTCGATCGGAAAACCGCCCCCACATCGGTGCGCTCAAGAGTTGCGCGAGAGTGAAGGAAGCAACGATGAAACCCATAATGGTTCCAATTCCAAAGTGCCATCCCAGGAGGTCAATCCCTGACCCGCCCAACGTCTTCACATAAAACGGCAGGAGCGGGATGATCATCAGCAATCCCACCATGTCCACGAACGCAGTGGCCATCAGGGTGAACAGCTTCGCCGGGATCTTCCGCACTTCACGCCAAAGCACGTAGAGCAGGCCCAGCGCGATCACGCCCAGCAATATGAGCACCATCGGCGAGTGGAAAGATTGCGAAATGTTCTGTTGGATGATCATCTTAGCTCGGCCCTATTTGAGACATGGGCGGTGTCGAGACATGCTTGGTTCGATTGGACATAATACACCAGGGTAAGTCGATCCTGCGGAGACAAGAGCATGGCCGCTTCCATTCTCCTTCGTCTCCCTTCACGACAGACCGTACCAGGCGTAAGATGACGGCACCGTTGTTTAGGCAAGGGCCATCCCCACGAATAGGAGTACTCAGATGGATGATTCAAATCAGTCCGAAGCGTTAACTGAGCAATTGAAAGTCTCCGACGTGTTTGGGGAGGACGAGGGTCAGAAGGATGAAGCAGCCTTTCGCTCTGGACAGGTCAAGGTCCTCGAGATGATCGCCGCCAACGCACCGCTCAGCGAAATTCTGACGAGCCTGGTGTTGCTAATCGAGGCGCAGTCCCCTGACATGCTTTGTTCTGTTCTGCTCCTCAGCGCCGATGGCAATCACATTCAACACGGAGCCGCGCCGAGTCTTCCCCAGCAATACGTTAAAGCCGTCGATGGCGCTCCGATTGGGCCTAAGCACGGTTCGTGCGGCACTGCGATGTACCGCGGCACACCGGTTGTCGTCACCGACATTTTTACTGACCCGCTCTGGGATGACTATCGCGATCTCGCGGCCGGCACAGACCTGCGCGCCTGCTGGTCGACCCCGATCATGTCAAAGCGCGGCAAAGTCCTCGGTTCGTTCGCGATGTATTATCACCAGCCGCAGACACCGACGGGCGATGAGGCGCGGCTGACTGAAGTGGCGACGCGCCTTGCTGGTGTTGCGATTGAACATTACTGGGCGCAAGGCCCGGCGTCGAATGCCAACCTGAGGTGAAGAAATAGTGATGGGACTGGAAGAGGTTAGTCCGCGCAACAGACTGCCTGTTTGAACACCCGCGACTGAGCATACTGCGAAACGTCTCTGACTTTGGTCGTGAGTTTGTCTCCGATTTTCACTTCACCGAAGACGTGAACCCGCGCGGACGTCGTACTACTGGTTCTTCCTTTTATTACCTCATCTAGACTTCGCCTTTTTCGTCCGCGTCATCTGGGTAACCTGCGGATGCAATCGCTCGTGTAGTTTATTTACCCGCGTCGCGAGGCGCACATCACCAATCTTCTCTGCCACTGATGCAAAAGAATCGTCTGGCCCGGTCCAGCGCAGCTCATCGACATCGTCGAAGAGGGGCGCATCAGTGCGCAATGTCGCCAGCGTCTTGAAGAGGAGCGCGCGTTCGAGGTTTCCCTCCTTCAGCAAACCGGCAGGGAATTGTTCGATATGGCCATGACGATTGAGGAGTGTAGCGGCTGTCTTTGCGCCCAGGCCCGCGATACCTGGATAGCCGTCCGCGGCATCGCCCACCAACGCGAGATAGTCCGCGATGAACTCTGGCGCGACGCCGTACTTGGCGCGGATGGCCTCGGCATCGCGAATTTCATTCTTCCGCCGGTCGATCTGGACCACGCGATCTCCGACGACGCATTGCGCGAGGTCTTTGTCGGGTGTCCAGATGCAAATCTTCTCTACTCGACGATCCTGCGCCGCAAGGTGTGCGGCGGACGCGAGCGCGTCGTCGGCTTCGAACTCGATCATCGGCCACACGGCCACGCCCATAGCCGCCAAAGCCTCTTCGAGCGGATGAAATTGGGCGCGCAGAACCGGCTCAATACCGGCGCCGGTTTTGTAGCCAGACCACAGGCCATTGCGAAAAGATTCGATCACATGATCGGTGGCGACGCCGACGTGAGTCGCGCCGTCTTCGATCATCTTCGCGATCATATGGAGTACGCCGCTGACAGCGCCGAATGGTGGGTCCGTTTTCTTGAAGCGGCGGATGCCATAGAAGTGGCGGAAGAGTTCGTAGGTGCCGTCGATGAGGTGGATGATCATCTGGAATTGTCAGACGTTTGAGATGCGATCGTGCCAATACCCAGGTTTCCTGTGCAGGTGTGCGACAGCGACAACAAGGATCTCGGATTCAAAGATTTGGTAAACGATGCTATATGGAAATCGTCGCGTCAGACATCGCCGGCTATTCGAGGTATATGAGTGCCATGCTTCTGGGAATTGCTTGATCCTTTGAAGAGAGTCTATTACCTCCAGCAGAAATCGATCTCCAAGCCCAGACTCTTCGTCATTGTAATACTCCACAGCCTCGTCAAACTCCTGCTGAGCTACGTCGAGAAAACGAACCTCCATTTACTTTTGATGTTTGGCCAGAACTTCTTCGAGCGAGACGGATTTGAGCGTGCCTGCGTTATAGGCCATGATGCGATCCTCGACTTCCTTGCGCCAAAAGGCGTCGATTTCCTCATCAGGGTGATCCAAGCTGGTAAGGAGCTTATCGACAATAAAAGCCTTATCTATGTCCGGGAGGGCCAGCGCTCGATCAAGAATTTCTTTGGTATCGGTACTCATTCGTGGTTCAGGATTATAGCAGCTGTCGTTGGTGCGTCACAGATCAAACTGTGTTTAGTAAACCAGGCTACTTTCCCGGATGGTATACGCGCTCGGTATGCCCCTTGAGTTGAGCGGGATAGAAATAGACTTCTCTCAAGTCGCCAGTGCTGTATCGCTTCGCCTGATCGTTGAAGTGCGGTGACGTTGGATTGCCGCTCTCTCCACCCGCTGTCACGGCCCTTGCCCGCACAGTCTTGCCGAACTCAACCACCGCCACAAAGCTGTTGCCACTGGTGCCGTAAATTTTCTTTGAGCCTTTGTAAGAGCGAGCGCCGAACGACGCCAGCGATCCCCAGATTGCTGAGGTGAAGCCGACCGGAATACTCGGACCCGCATCGGTGAAGGGATGCACGAGGTCATCGTTCAGACGTTGGAAGCGATTGATATCGCCCCATGCCGTCTTCCAGGTTCCGAAGTCGGCTGTGAGTTTGTCGGATGCGTTAGCCAGTGAGCTTAGCAATTTCTCGCCGGGCGCTTTGCTGCCCACGTAGTCGGGCAGCGAAATGCCGGCAGTCCTGGCATCCACTCCCAGGCGGCGCTGAAGTTCCTCGCCCCAGAAAACCGCGAGGGAAGTTGGAACTGACGTCTGCGACCAACGCAGATCCCACGCGCGCAAAAGCGCGATCTGATCTGACAGTTTCGCCTTGAGAGGATCGTTCGCGGGCAACTGGTCCCACGCCTTGACCAGCGCGGGAATCGGTTTCTCAAACCAGGTCAGATAGCTGTCGTAGGCCGCTGAGATGAGCGAGTCGAGCGTGAAGTCCTGCTTGTTTTGCAGAACTCTGATCGCATGAAGACCGCGCGCGGACTCGACTCCGTTGTCGACGTATTTGGGGTAGTCCGATTGCTTGGGGCTGCTCGGACCCGCCGCCGACCAGGGCGAATTGTTGCTGTTGTAAAGCCAGCCACTCGCAGGATTCAGCAACATAGGCGACTCGTCTATGGATAGCAGGCCGTGCCAGTCCGTTGCCGGATCGCTGCCGTCTACCGGCTTGGTCCAATCGAATTTTGGATCACGTCGCGGAATAAAGTTGCCATGAAAATAAGCGATGTTGCCACTGCCGTCCGCAAAGATCGTGTTGTTCGAAGAGTCGGCGTGCAACTCCATCGTTTGCCGGAACGTCTTGTAGTCCTTCGCCTTGGTGCGCGAGTAGGACTGCGTTAGCGCCTTCACCGGTTCCTCCATTAGGTGAACGCTTACCCATTTGCCGTTTTCGGAGCGGATGATCGGGCCGTGCTGCGTGCGATAGACGGTGAAGGTCTTTTCGCTCATTCCGTTGCCGGTCTTGTAAGGCACCTTGATTACGGATGTGGTGAAGGGACGTTCTTGGTTGCCGTACTTGAAAAAGAATTGTCCGTCCTTCTTCACCACCGTTTCGAGATATTCATCAATAGCGTCAACCGCGCTGGACGTGTGCATCCAACCGCAATGCTCGTTGAATCCCTGATAGATAAAGAACTGTCCCCAGGTTGCGGCGCCATAGACGTTCAGCCCTTCGTCGCTGGTCATCTGCAATTCGGATCGAAAAAAGAACGAGGTGTGCGGATTGACTAGCAGCAACGCGTGTCGCCCGAGCGTGCTTGACGGTGCGATGGCCATGCCGTTCGATCCCTTTGGCTCTTCAGGTTCATCATTCGAGACGTTACTCAAAGCTGCGACCGGACTGTTTCCGTAGAAGGCCTGTAACTGCGCCAGGTTGATAGTTTCGATGTCCCCGCCAATGCTGCCTTCACTAAATGTCAGAGCCATCCAGGGTTCAAAATGGTTGATGACCCGCGGTTTCACCTGTGGATGCCGTGCCAGGTAAAAGTTCAAACCGTCAGCCCACGCAGTCATCAGCGCTTTCAACCACGCCGGGCTGGCTTGGTACTGTGTCTTCATCGCTGCCGGATCGATGAAGATCTTCATGCGCAGATCGCGCCAGATTGCAGCCTCGCCTTCCGCCTCAGCCAAACGTCCCATTGAGTTGATGAAGTTGGTCTCGACGCGATTGAAATCGTCTTCGGCCTGCGCGTAAATACCGCCGAACACCGCGTCAGCATCTGTCTTCCCGTGAATGTGCGCGATGCCCCAGTCGTCACGAACGATGGTGACGTTCCGGGCCTGTTGCTCCCAGCGCTGAAGATCCTGGGTTTGGGCAGCAGCAGCGGCGGGCGCGCATCCGATCGACAGCGCAAGAACAAAAAAGAGAACAACCTTCTTCATTGAGAACCTCCGGTTAATTGTCGGCGGCTATAATAAACAATCCGCGTCCGTGTCAGAAGTCCGACCGCGAGGGAGTAGCGTCCTAAAGTTGTGTTGCTTGGTGTGAGAAAAGGAAAAGGCGACGAAGTCTGCCTAACCTCATCGCCCTCTTTTGTTAGGTGGCTGCCTATCTTAGCAACCGAACTCTCTTCTGTAACTCCAATATGATGTTGATAGTTAAAAGCACCATATCGACTAGAAGTAGAATTGTATCTGTCATGGCTTCCTTCCTTGGAGGGAAGCCCCGTACCACTATGATGCTACCAAGCTTAATATGCGGTTGCCGCTTCTAATAAATCTTTCAACGTCCAAACATGATCAACAACCTCCGCTGCCATCGCTGGCGTACAGCGAAGGGTTTTGTGCCTGGGCTTTGATAGGTACGATCCACGAAGTCACAAGAAAACGCACGAACAAAACTCTTCCATTCGTGCGTCTTCGTGGTTCGGTTTGGCTTGGGCCTGACGAGTCTAAGTTTCACGCAAAGGCGCCAGGACGAAGCTAAAAGGCGCCAAGAAAAAATTTTGCGTCGCTCCGGGATCTGCGCCGCGCGTTACTAGTTCGAACTCATTTTTCGCGTTCCGCAAGCGGTGCGAGCCGCCAACGTCCGTAGGCGACGAAAGCCGCGAGCAGTCCGGTCACCAGCGGAATCATCGCCGGCCCGACCGGACCAATTCGCAGCGAGATTACCGTTGCCCCGATCATGATGATCACCAATCCGGCGGCAGCCAGCGGCGTGAGCCAGGTCTTAATACGAAAGAGCCCGGGGAGAATCAGACCGAGCCCGCCCAGCACCTCAACCACGCCGAGGAATCGCAGGAATAATCCTGGCATCGCGATCTGCTTTGTCATCTCCTCGATCGGCAGCACCAGCTTGACGCCGCCCGCAAAGAGAAAGAGGAGTGCCAAAAGCACCTGAATGATCCACAGTACAACGTTCATGATCGATCTCCTGTTAGTTCAACTTTTTTTCGAACGGAGCGTCTTGGCCTCGTTCTCTTTGATGCGCGCCTTGACCAGCCTCTTCACCAGTGACACGGGCAAAGGCTGATCAGCCGGGAAGCGGATCGTTCCCTTGGAGGTCTTGTAATCCTTGAGTTCGTCCTTGTAAGTTTGCAGGGCAGCGGCGCCGGGAAAGAAGCTACAGTGGTTCTTGAACGCGGCAAAGGCGACCAGCATTCCGTGATGCTTGAACATCGGAATGTCGTAGCTGATAACCTCGATCGCGTTGGGTGCGGCGGCTTTGATTTGCCGGCGTAGTTTTTCCAGGGTCGTGCGCGCTTTGACCGGCACTTTCGCAAGATACTCATCTACGCTTTTGGCCTTGCTGCTACTGGCCACGCCTTTTTGTTTGCGCATCTTTCATCTCTCCTTTCGCTTTGCTTACTCGGCCCTCAGGCGAAGGTGTCCTCACGCCGGCTGCTGATAGAGACCCATTACGTTTCCCGCCGGATCGCTAAACCTCGCGGTGATTTCTGGAGCGTCCATTCCGATCGGTTGCACGATCTTTCCACCATGAGCCATGACGGATTCGACAGTTGCGGCCACACTGTCGACCATGATGTAGATCAAGATGCCCGGTTGCGGTGACGCCGGCCGCCCAGTCACCCAGGTCCCGCTAACTTCGCCGACCGTATCGTCAAACGCGATACTGCCGTCGCCGCGCGTTCGGGTCTGCCAACCAAAGACTTCCGTGTAAAAAGAGACTGACTGCTTAATGTCGATAGCCGGAATTTCGATGTAGCACACCTTCCCGTTTGAAAGTGTGGGCTGTTTATCATTTGCCATCCTGTATCTCCTGCCTATTCAAACATTCGTCAGGTAGCGATAGTTGAAGCCAACTTCTTCAGTCGTCGCTACGCGATGGACCCTATCGCTGATCTCTTCCCGGCTTGAAACGCCGGGCTAACTCAGATCGACGCTGCGCGTCGAGAGAGCTTGTCTCAAGTTTCATGAAAGTTATTCCACAACCGCTATCGTCGCATCGGAATGAGCGCACGCAGCCACCCAACACGAAGGTAGAGGCCTCCCCAAACCAGCACTCCCATGAAAATCGGGAAGACAATCGGAAACACGCCCGCGCCAACGCGAACGTGCGTGGCGACGGCGCCCCCCAGATAGCCGGTCAGCAGGATCGCGCCGAGCACGGACGTGCGCGGAATGACGTACACAAAAGTACAGACGAGCAGAACGATACCAATCGGAGCGATCGTATACTCGGGATATCCAAGGCGCACGGTTGCTTCTACGACCATCGCCGGCTTAAACAGTTTCATGACACCGTCCATGAGGAAGAAGAGCACCGGCAGCGCGCTGGCTATGCGTCCCGCCCAGACCGTTTTGTTTGAGATCGCAAAGTCTTCCGGTGGCATGCAACGTTGCTCCAATTATGTCTGCAACCAAGGGCTGGGTTGCGTTGGTTGCCATCCCTCAAGGTCGGCTCCTGACACTTACTGAGCCTGCTCGCAGTTTACCATCCAGGGGATCCCGAATTGATCGACGCACATGCCAAATCCCGGCGACCAGAATGTTTGCTGAAATGGCATAGTCACCTTTCCGTTCTCAGCCAACGCGTTGAAGATGCGCTCGCCTTCAGCCTTGTCCTTGAGATGGATCGACACATCCATACCCTTCGGTGGCTGGTAACGGTCGGGTGGAACATCAGCTCCCATCAGTGTCTGATCGCCGACAGACAGGGTCGAGTGCATGATCTGCTTGTGCATCTCGGCAGGGAGCTGACCGGCGTCAGGCACCTCGCCCCAGGTCAGCGCGAAGCCAACTCTGCCGCCGAGAACCTGAGCGTAGAATTTGAAGGCAGCCTCGCATTGGCCGTTGAAGTTTAGATAGGGAATCAGTTGCATGAATATCTCCTTTGTAATCGCGTCCTCAGGGTGGACGCATTATAGTAGAGCGGCATTTCCGGCGTGTGTGGCGGAAGCCCGACCATAAACCCTGTCGACGCCCGAGTGGAGTCAGACACGAATCTCGCCCTTGCTGGCGCGCGGGCTTCTGACACAGACTCACTCCTCTTCAGCCGCTTGCTTCAACTTCGCGACATCGAGCTTCTTCATCTGCATCAAAGCCTTCATTACCCTTTCGGATTTCTTCGGATCGTCACTTTGGATGAGTTCGCCGAGAATTTTTGGCACCACCTGCCAGCACAGGCCATACTTGTCTTTGAGCCAGCCGCATTCAACTTCCTTCCCGCCGTCCGCGCTGAGCTTTTCCCAGAAGTAGTCGATTTCTTCCTGGTCTTCGCAGTTGACTACCAGCGAGATGGCTTCCGTGAATTTGAAAATCGGACCGCCATTCAGCGCGGTGAAGTGCTGTCCGTCGAGTTCGAAGGCTACGGTCATGACCGAGCCTTTCGGTCCCGGTCCTGAGTCTCCATAACGCGACACAGTCCCAACCTTTGAATTCTTGAAAACGGAGCAGTAAAAATTAGCTGCCTCTTCCGCTTGATTGTCGAACCATAAGAACGGTGTGATTTTTTGCATTTGGTTTTCCTTTCTAGCAATCAAAGTCTTTGCGTAAAGGCGTCCGTGTCAGCAGCCCGACCGTAAGGGAGGGCCACCCTGCGCAAGGATGCTTAACGAAGAATTCAGAGCAACCGCTGCGGCCGATGATGATAGCCACTGTAATGTAAGTCGCTCTTGCTTACGCGCGAGCTTCTGACACATGCTACCTTCACGCCGACGGCTCGTAGCACAGGAAGACGCTTCCATTTTTGAAAGTCCGTGTCTTGGTCAGCTTCAAGTTGAGTCTCTCTTTGAGGCCTGCGAACATTGTTCTTCCGGCGCCCAGCACTATGGGACTCAAAACGATTTGGTATTCGTCGATCAGACCCGCTTGCGCCAACTGCGAGACAATGCTGCCGCTTCCCAGAATCACCATGTCCTCACCAGATTCCTGCTTCAACTTTCGTGTTGCCTCAGCCAGGTCGCCCTTCACGAGTTTGGTGTTGTTCCACGAAGCCTCGTCCAGTGTCCGTGAGAACACGATCTTCGACGCCTCATTCATTTTTTTGGCGACGACGGGAAAATGTTCGAGGGCCTGGGGCGTGGGCCAGAAACTTTTCATCATTTCGTAGGTAACTCTTCCGAAGATCAACGTTCCTCCACCACTGGAATTCTCCTCGACAAACTCATTCCATTCCGCGTCATCCTGATGGGCCCAGCTCATATCGCCCTTGCTGTCCGTGAAGTAACCATCAACGGTCACACTATTGAAAACGATCAGTTTGCGCATGTCCTTGTCCTCTAGTGAAATCTATCGCCTCGGTTCTGTAACTGTCTCTCGCGGATTTTGCCGCCGACCCAGGCGCATGGCAGCGCGATCGCTGCAAGCGCGAGCGGATACCACCTGGGCCCGAATTCCGGTCCCCGGTTCCAGGTTGCGACCACGCCCGCGATACTCAAGACGAAGCCGATAACCCCGAGCACCAGGGCGTGCCGGACTGGTCGGTCGGGCGCGAGCCGAGCCACGATATAGCCGCCAGTGATGCCGTCGATCATTCGATAGGTCATCGCCAGCAGGTACAAAGAAGTGCTCATCGGCTTGAGCCATGGGGGATAGATTCCGGTGGCGTGCAGAACCAAATCAATGCCGGTGTCGAGTATTACCACTGTGAGCAAGCCCGCAAACACCGCCCCGATTCGTCGAAAAATATGTCGCGGACCTTGTGTTTGGGCCTCGCCTCTTTTGCTTTTCAATGCTTGAGGGTTCGTCACTAGTGATTTCCTCTATCGCTTTGCGCGGGCGCGTTTCTTCCCTGCGCCTTTCGGCCCGGCCGGCTTCATTGTAGGCTTCGCAGCAACCCTCTTCATGCTCATGTAATGCTCTCGCTGTTTTTGATCCAGATGTTCAATCGCGTAACGCAAGAGAGTCCGAGGCATCGTGGCGGCATGTTTGTCCAGGAAACTCAGCAGCTTCCGACGATCCGAGTCGCCGGCCGCGCGCAACATCCATCCAGCCCCTTTATGGACCAGGTCCTGATCGTCTTTGAGCAGCAACTCGGCGATCTTGAAGGTGTCATCGACATCGCCTTGCTTAATAAACTGACCAGTGCTGACAATCGCCGTCCGGCGTTCCCAGGTGTTCTTCGAGCGAGCCAGTTTGTACAGAATGTCGCGCGGTTTATCAAGCAGGTAAATTCCAACTACATAGAGCGCGCCGAGATCAACCAGGTCCCAGTTGTTCACTCGATCGTGGCGTCTGATGTAGAGATCGAACAATTCCTTCCTGTGACTGTCGGGCGTTCTCTTGCGGCGTGATTGCTGGCCCATAATACTCAAGCCACCGGCGCGCACTTCATGGATCGGGCTTTCCAGTAATCTTTCAATTTCGTCCAAAGGCATTTCAATAAACTCTTTGGCCAGCGCGAACAGTTGCCCCATGCGCACGCCGATGAATTTATCGCCCTCACCGTACTCGCCTTTGCCGGATTTGAAGTAACGCTGGATCTTCTCGACTTCGCCCGGCGAACTGTAGGTCTTGAGCTTCTTAACAAACTCGTTTGCGTTCGTTCTCAATGGCATTCAGATGTCCTGTCCCTTATTGCTCGTCAGCGCTGGGGCCATATGAACCGGGCACGGGAATGTTAAGCAGACGCAGATACACCGAGAACTGGCCGCGGTGATGGATCGTGTGGCTCAAGGCGAAGTCGCGGAAGACGGCTGCCCTGGGTCTTTCGAACCGCACCCGGCCCATGATTTTGAAACTCCAAAGCTGATCCAGACTTTCTTCGGTGGCGCTCAATAAAGCTTGCTTGCCTTTGACGACGTTGTTGTCGAAGGTCTTAAGCAAGTCAGCTACGGACGTGGCAACGTAGGGTTTGTAAGTGGATGGATCGAAGTTGATTTCGTCCCGGTTAAATATCGCGTCCGTCCAACCGACGCATTCAGTTATGTGAGACGCCAACGCGCCCGCCGAAAAAGATTTCTCGTGCGGCCGCCAATTCAACTTGTCGTTGGGCAGCCGTTCCAAATGCTTGCGAGTCGTCTGGGCTTCGTGCTCAAACTCGGTAATCAACGAATCGATCAGCTTCATCGTGTCTCCTTAGAATTTACCGGCAAGCGGTTCAGACCCCGGAGCGGTAGCGACGGTGTGCGACCCTCAATTGAGCAGTCAAAGAAAATCCTCGCCTTCGAAAAAGTGAACTGGTGTCGTTTATCAGACTCTCTCCTCATCTTCGCCTTGAGTCTTTCACCCGGTCGCTACCGCTCCCGGTTCTGTACCTGCGCGCGCAGACGTTCCTCTTGTTCGCGAAGCTCGGGTGTAAACTCATCGCCAAAGTCTGCGGCCTCGAACACCTGGCGAATCTCGACCTCGGTGTCTTCAAACGGCGCGCGTTTCAGCCAATCGACTGCTTCTGCCAAAGACTTGCATTGCCACATCCAATAGCCGGCAACCAGTTCCTTGGTTTCGGGAAATGGCCCGTCGATCACGGTCTTGTTCCCGCCTGAGAATTTAACGCGCGCGCCCTTCGAACTCGGCTGTAACCCCTCGCCCGCCAGCATCACGCCGGCCTTCACCAGCTCTTCGTTGAAGTTTCCCATCGCTGTCAGTAATTCTTTGCTGGGCATTACGCCTGCTTCGGAATCCTTATCCGCTTTTACAATAACCATGAATCGCATTTCGTCTCTCCTTCTCGTTTCTTTTTTGTAGCCTTTCAATTGTTTCGATCGTCAACAGTTTGGCGAACGAGCAGTCGCCAAATCGACCACCTGCGATCTGAAACTCAGCCCTTTTTTGTTTGCCAAAGTCCGACCGTTGCGCCGGTTGGGTCGGTGATAATGCTGAGCCAACCCATATTGGGCACTTCGATCGAGTCCTTAAAGATGGTCGCCCCAAGCGACTTCGCCTTCTGGGTCGCGGCTTTGATGTCATCAACCAGGACATAAGCCAGCCAGAACGACGGCATCCCCGGCTCCGGATTTTTTAGTAAGCCACCTCCGGTCCCATCGCCGACTTTGATTATCGTGTAGGTGCCGCTGGGGCCCATCTCCATGTCCTCCAGACTCCAGTCAAACAACTGTCCGTAGAATTCTTTCGCCTTATTAACGTCCGTCGTGTTCAGTTCGACGTGCACAAATGGATTTGCCATTTTTCTTTCATCCTTTCCAGTTTTGTTGGTTTCAACTATAAATCGAATCGGGAAACCGCAGATCGACACTTCAGTTGAAAATCGCTTGTAAAAAAACCGCTATCCAAAGTAAGAGGGGAGAAACCTAATTCTCCGGCAACCCACCGATTTCCAACACCGGGCGGATTTCGATCGTGCCGAATCGCGCCGGCGGAATTCTCTCGGCGATGCCGATGGCTTCATCGAGATCACCGGCCTCGATCAGGTAATAGCCGCCGAGTTGTTCACGGGTTTCCGCAAACGGCCCGTCGGTCACGACGGGTTTGCCTTCGCGCACCCGGACGCTCGTGGCCATGGCCACGGGATGTAACGGGCTGGCGTCGAGGTACTGATGACTGGAGTTGAGATCCTGCGCGAATTGCGCCGACTCGATGTAACAGTGTTCGCGCTCGGCATCGGTCATTGCCTGCTCGTCGAGATAAACCAGCAACATGTATTTCATATTAAATCCCTCCGTGTCCGAAACCGCCTGCGGTAGCGGCGGTAAAGCGTTGATATTGGTAGCTCCTATTAAACCAGCGATCAACCGCTCGCTCTGACCTGGCTCCACTAGTAAGTCGAACGGCGATTGCCCGGATCGACACTTCATTGGAAAGTTTTTTATTATCCTACATGCTTCTGAACTCAAACACCGCAGTAGCTGACCTGTACCATTCTGACTGGGGCCGGATTGTGGCTACCCTGATTGGGCACTTTGGCGATTTTGAAGTGGCTGAAGAGGCGGCCCAGGAAGCCTTCACGGCCGCAGTCGATCAATGGCGGACTGACGGTGTTCCGGATTTTCCCCGCGCCTGGATTGTCCAGACGGCCAAGCACAAAGCCATCGACCGTCTGCGACGCCGCACCCGAATCAACGAGAAGCTTCAGTCGCTGGCTGATTCAGGTTTGATTCCTACGATCGAAGAACCCCACTACGATACCGAAGAGATTCCCGACGATCGGCTGCGGTTGATCTTTACCTGCTGTCACCCGGCGTTGTCGCCTGAAGCACAAGTCGCTTTGACTTTGCGCACGCTGGGCGGTCTTGAAACCGACGAAATCGCGCGTGCATTCCTGGTGCCCGCGGCGACGATGGCCCAGCGGCTGGTGCGCGCGAAAAGAAAAATTCGCGACGCCGGAATTCCTTACAAAGTACCTGACACGAACGACCTGCCCGCGCGGCTCGACGCGGTGCTGACAGTCATCTATCTCATCTTCAACGAAGGGTATGTCGCTACGCGTGGCGAACCGCTGGTGCGCGCAGATCTCTGCGCCGAAGCAATCCGCCTCGGCCGTCTCGTCAGATCGCTAATGGCGCCACCGCAGCCCGCAGAGGTTACTGGTTTGGTCGCGCTCATGTTGCTGCATGATTCGCGGCGCGAGGCGCGCCTGAATGAGAGTGGCGATCTCGTCGTCCTCGAGGAACAAGATCGCAGCCGATGGAACCAGAAGTTGATCGCTGAAGCGCTGCCGCTGGTCGCGGAAGCGATGCTCGGCGAATCCGGTTCGTTTGCGCTCCAGGCAGCCATCGCGGCCGAGCATTGCAAGGCTCGACGTCCCGCGGACACAGACTGGGCACAGATCGTCCGGCTCTACGATCGGCTTGAGCGGCTGTCGCCCTCTCCGATCATTTCTTTGAACCGGGCGGTCGCTTTGGCGATGGCCGAAGCAGTTGGGCCGGCGCTCGTCATCATCGATTCGCTCGCCGACGAGCTCGAGGACTATCATCTGCTGCATGCCGCGCGCGCGGATCTCTTGCGCCGAATTGGATCAAGAGTCGAAGCAGCGAAGAGCTACGAGAGAGCTCTGGCGCTGGTGACAAACGAGAGCGAGCGTCGATTTCTTGAACGCCGCCTGCGCGAAGTTCAAACGGCGAAGCCTGATTTCTGAATCCGAGCTGAGATGGGATCGCTCGCAATGTTTTGCCAGTCCGCGGCAGCTGACGACCGACAATAGCCCAGCAGTTCACTGCTGGGTTAGAAAGAACCAAACAAAGAATAGTCCGTGAAGCGGACTACTGAGAGCTCGAGGCCCCCTTGAGTTGAGTGAAATAGCCGGAGAACAAATCAATGTCTGATGATCCTAACGTGACGAGCGGCGCATTGCCGCGACTTCTGCGCGACCTGCGCCACAAGTTGTTGCATGTTCATAAGACTCTCCTTGACATGGAGCGCGCGGACTATGAAAAAATGTTTGGGAGCGTCAACAGCGGCGAGTTGCTCCAACTAGTTATCAACGGGAGCCAGTTTTCCTGGCTGCGCAAGATCTCGGCTTTGGTTGTTGAGATCGATGAGACTCTTGATGAGCTTGATGGAGAAGCGCCGGCTGCACCTGCAGAGATGCGCAGCCTGATCGAGCAGGCTCGCTTGCTACTCACGACCTCGGACAATGAAGACTTCCGCCAAAAGTATCAGGCGGCACTTCAGCGTGAGCCTGCCATAGTGGTGGCCCACGCAGAAGTCATGAACGTCCTGCGAGAGGATGCGTAAGCCCCACTTCCAAACAAAACGGAGTTCATGTGAATGAGTAACAGCGACCAGACAACACCGCCGCTAGTGGGCACAAGCCCCGACATGTTTCCCACTCTCACGCCGGCCCAACAGGCGCGCGTGGCTGCGCACGGGCAACTGCGGCGGGTCGTAACCGGTGAAACTGTGGCTGAGCCGGACGCCCACATCGACAAGTTTTTCGTCGTCGTCAAGGGCCAACTCAACCTTCTCAGATCATCCGAAGGCAAAGAAGAAGTTGTGGCCGTCTGTCGACCCGGCATGTTCACAGGTGAACTGAATGTACTCTCAGGCCGTCCCGGGCTGGTCCGCATCCGCGCGGCCGAAGCAAGTGAACTCATCGCAATCGATCGCGAACAGTTGCTGGCTCTGGTCCAAACAGACAGCGAACTGAGCGATATCTTTCTGCGCGCTTACATTCTCCGCAGGCTGGAGCTAATCGCGCGCGGGATCGGAGCCGTTTTGATCGGTTCGAGTCATGACCTCGACACTTTTCGCATCAAGGAGTTCTTGACTCGCAACTACCAACCGCACTCTTACATCGATCTGGAACGTGATGCCGACGTTCAGCATCTGCTGGATCGTTTCCAGGTCGCGATTACAGATTTGCCGGTTCTGATCTGTCATGGCAGTGCGGTGCTGCGAAACCCGACCAACCAGGAGATCGTTGACTGCCTTGGTTTCAATGATGGAATCGATCAAGCACAAGTGCGCGACATGGTCGTTGTCGGAGCCGGACCGGCAGGTTTGGCCGCGGCCGTGTATGGCGCTTCAGAAGGTCTGGATGTGCTGGTGCTGGAAGCCGAGTCGCCGGGCGGCCAGGCCGGGGCGAGTTCGAAAATTGAAAACTATCTTGGCTTTCCGACCGGCATCACGGGTCAGGAACTCGCCGGGCGCGCGTACGCGCAGGCGCAAAAGTTTGGCGCGGAAATGCTAATCGCCAAAGACGCGCACGGCCTGGCTTGTGATCGCCGCCCCTACGCAGTCGAGATCGGCGACAGCGAGCGCGTCCCGGCTCGTACAGTCATCATCGCGACCGGCGCGCAGTATCGAAAGCTGCCCTTGCAAAATTTATCGCTCTTTGAAGGCGCCGGTGTTTACTATGGCGCGACGCATCTCGAAGCGCAGTTGTGTGGCGGTGAAGAAGTGATTGTGGTCGGAGGAGGGAATTCGGGCGGCCAAGCCGCCGTCTTCCTCGCCCAAACGGCCCGGAATGTTTACCTGCTGGTACGACGTGACGGGCTGACCGAAACCATGTCGCGATATCTCATTCGACGCATCGAAGAGAGTCCCAACATCGACTTGCTCACAAACACCGAAGTCATCTCACTTGATGGATCCGATCACCTCGAGCGCGTCGAGTGGCGCAACAACAAAACCGGCAAAGTCGAGACTCACAACATCGGTTATCTCTTTTCGATGACCGGCGCCGTGCCAAATTCGAGTTGGCTCAAAGGCTGTGTCGCATGCGATGACGTCGGCTTCATCAAAACCGGCGCGGCCCTTTCTGCTGAAGACCTGGCGGCCGCCCACTGGCCTCTCGCACGAGCGCCTTATCTCCTCGAAACCAGTCTGCCGGGAGTCTTCGCCGTCGGTGATGTTCGCGGCGGGAACGTTAAGCGCGTCGCATCCGCAGTCGGTGAAGGATCGATTGCGGTCTCGTTCGTGCACCAGGTGCTGGCGGAGTGAACGCTTAAACCGCGGCTCACGGTGTTTCCGGACGCACTGTGAAACGATGCCGATGATGGAGTCAGTACCGCGAGCGGTAGCGACCGGGTTTTGGTCGTTGCGATTTTGCACGTTCGCTTGGATTGAGACCCGGTCGCTATCGCTCCCGGTACTGACCTCATCGTCTCGGCGCCAATTCCTTCGATTTGGGCAACCTTTTTCACGATTTTCTCGTAGGCTATTGGGAAGGCTATTTGAATCAAGACGAGCCCGATTGCCTCTTGAAGCAAAGCATGAATGAGAGAGTTCTCGAAAAATAGTTAACGGAGTCGGGATTCAGCCGTCTTACCTTTGAAAGCAACGATGTGCGCAGAAGTTTTTTCAAAAATAGTTGCAACGGAATCACGGCTCAGCCCACTTACTATTTGAACACGGCGAGGCGAGGAACGAGAAACGTGTTGCTGGGTTAATTTGAGTCAGGGGGATTGGTTATGTTGAAAGTACACGCCAGGAATTTGGGGAATGTCGCAATCCTTTGCCTGCAAGGGCGAATAGTAAACGGTGAAACGGCGCCTCTGCGCAATGCCGTGGTTTCGCAATCCAAGGTGAGTGCCGTCGTGCTCGACCTGGCGCGGGTGAGCACAGTCGATGCCGGCGGCTTGGGAGTGATGTTGGAGTTGCGCGCGCAGACTCAATCAAGAGGAGTCGGCTTCAAACTGATTAACGTAACCAAATTTGTCAGCAACGTGCTCAAAGTGACGCGCTTGGATTCCGTTTTCGAAATCACCTCCGGCGCGGAGCTAATGCCGGTAATCTCGCGTGCCCGGCGCGTGCCGGCGATGGAATTTGCTCGCTGCGCTTAACGCCTTCGAGATGCGACAGCTTGGTACGTAGGTCTTACGCTTAAGACAAGAACGATCCACGAAATCACACGAAGGCGCTACAAGACCTCTTCCTTCGGGTTGCTTCATGGATCGTTTTGCTTTCTCACTCCGGTCGATAAATTGCTGCGCCTACTTCCTGCTCGCATGCCAGGCAGCCAATACTTCAGCTTCGCGTTTTGCCGTAATCCCGGCGCGCATCTTCGCCTGTCGACTTGTCGGCTGTTTTCTAAACCACTCGAGCGTGGCCTTTGTGGTGTCACCGAGTGGCCGAAAAGTCAGGCCGTTGCGGATCGCCTTGTTGATGTTCATCGTTGAATATCCAATCTCGGGACCGTGTGGTGAAGTCCAGATTGGCACGTCATCGATGATTTTTTCGCTGGTGAGAAATTTGTCGTCGACCCAGGTGAACCTGGCATCAGAATTCGTGGTCTTCCTGATCACGTCAAGCATCCGCCCCATGCCTAACTTTGATTTGGGCCCGACGGCATTGAAGCTTCCAGTGGTGCCTTGCTCAACCATGCGGATGGTCCATTCAGCCAGATCGCGCGCGTCGATGATTTGAATCGGGTCGGCAGGAGTGCCAGGCGCCAGGACTTCACCGCCGCGTTCCACGCGTACCGGCCAGTAGGTAAACCGATCGGATTCGTCGCCGGGACCAACGATGTAGCCGGGACGAATAACCAGAGTCTTTCCCGGAAACCACTTTTCAGCTTCAGCTTCCGAAAGGGCTTTGAGAGGTCCGTAAAGAGCAAAGTTATTCGCGCGCATCGTCGTGCTGGTCTCTTTCATCGCATCCGCGCCAGTGTACTTTGCAAGCGGCGCAGTCTCGTCCATGCCCTGCTTGCTGGTATCGCCATACACGGAAATCGTCGAGATGAAGACATAGCGATCGACATTGCCCTGCAGTATCTCAGCCGCATCGCGCACCCAAACCGGAAGCGTGGTTGGATTATCGATTACCACATCCCAGGTTCTGCCTTTCAGCGCGTCGAGCTTGCCGTTGCGATCACCGAGTAACTGTTCGGCTTCCTTTGGCAGTTCACCGGGATGTGTGCGGCCACGATTGAACACAGTGACCTTGTGTCCTCGGCTCAGCGCATAACGAACCTGGAACGGCCCAGTGAAGCCGGTGCCACCCAGAATCAAAATGCGCAGGCTCTTCGACGGACGGTTTCTTGTTCCGATGATTTCTGACGCCGAAAGATCTGACAAGCCAGGTATCAGTCCCAAGCCGACACCTCCACCGGCCATGGCTGAGAGTTTGAGAAACTTCCTTCTGCTTGTTGACATTTGGTTCGCTCCTGAACGGATTGGCTTTCATAATTCGAACGACTACCGCTGTCGTCGAATCGTTAACTACCATTGGTACGCACAAGAGCGCAATGACGTTTATTTGGATGAGTCTCCAGGATCCGCGATATTCGAAGTGGTGCCGAGGGGAGTCGAACCCACACGACCTTACGGTCAACGGATTTTAAGTCTCAAATCGCTTGTCTTGGCCTGTTCGCTCAGATGTAGTTCTGTGCCGATTCGTTAGGGATTTTCGCATGATCTCTTCAGGTGAGTTAGGGTGTGAATGGTCTGATTTGGCAGAGTTGGCACACTCAAATGAGCACCAGTGAGCAAAGGCGGGCGCGCGCCAAAGCGTAACTCATCAAACCTCTAACGTCACTTGTAAGATCGTTACTGTGGCGGGCAAGGAAATATTTTGCCTTAAATAGTCATTACTAATGAGGGCCGAGCATTAGCCGAATTAATCAGGTTGTCGTAGACGCGTGCCTGCTGCTCATCTAACCCAGTACGTCTTGTACGATCTAAGGAGAAAAGAAAATGCCAGAAGATCAGCCATCAAAAGGTAAAGCCATTGGGACCATCATAGTCGATGCCGTGAGCACGGCATTGCCGGTAGTCGGTACGGTACTGAACCTGCTCGGGCTTGGCGCCAAGGGACCAGACGACAAGGCCAAGAAGAAAGACATCGATGCTGCCATACAAAAAGAGCGTACTGACAGACTTGCCGAGGCACAGGTGAAGTTGAAGCCGATGCTCGACGTGTCGGTGGAATTGTCAACGCTCAATGCCTTCCTGAAACCGGCGATCAACGGCCAGGAACGGGTGCGGGAAATGATCGGAATCCTCTCCGTCAATCAACAGCCTACGGACGCTACCTGGACGGCGCTGAAAAATAAATGGGACCTCGTGACTCCGATCCTCAAAGGATTTGGGGAAGTCCCTGACAAGGGGATTAGCAAGGTCCGCGATGTCTTCCTGCGGTCAAACCTCGTCGACCTGCAGGGGATAAACAGCGAAGCAGGTATCCAGATTGGACAGTTCATCACCGCCAAAGATGCTGCCTCACTAAACGACGGACTGAAAGACGTAACCAAGGCCCTGCAACTGCTCTTCAAGGTTATATCCATTGAAATCTCTAACCTTCAGGGCGAGATTGACGCTCTCACTTCCTTCATCTCAGGCCCTCAGGCGGCACCTACAAACGAGCTGGCGGTCGGGGCTGAGGCGGGCGATGGAGAAGAACTGCCGCAGGCAGCCGCCGTCGCGGATAGTACGACGCTTCAACGCGAGCGCGAGGGGCTTTACGAAGAGGTTAAGTCACTGCGAGCCAGCTATACCACGCTTGAAAACCGGCAGTCGTGCTTTGCCTGGTTCGCAGAGATCAATGGCAGCGATGGAATGACGAGTCGCGGCGCCCTGTTGAAAGACGCAAAGTGGAAAGGTGATGGCCAGGAGATCACAGTCTCGTTCCTCGACGGCGATCCGTCCTTGCAAGAGCGCGTGCAGCGGGCGGCGGAAGAATGGACTGGCCCAAACATGGCGAACCTCGCGCTATCGTTCCGCAAGAATACAAACCAGACGGACATCCGCATCTCGTTCCGTTACCGCGGTTCGTGGTCAGTGATCGGAACTACCTGCCGAAACATTACCGACATTAGCCGGCCGACGATGAACTTCGGCTGGCTCACGCCAGATTCGACGGATGAATCATTGAGGCGCGTTGTCCTGCACGAATTTGGGCACGCCTTGGGATTCATCCACGAGCACCAAAACCCAAACGGCCACGTTCAGTGGAATCGCGACGCCGTGATTCGCGACCTTTCAGGACCGCCGAACAGTTGGACACTCGACGTGATCGAGCGGAACATGTTCCAGCCCTACGCCAATGATGAAGTGAACACGACACCGCTCGACAAGCATTCGATTATGATGTATCCCATACCACCGTCCTGGACGATCGACGGTACCTCGGTCGGCCTCAACACCGCACTGTCGGAGACGGACAAGAACTTCATCAGGGAGCAGTATCCGTAAGTCAGCAAGAAGCGGTTCTCGCCAGCCCGGCGATCTCGCGAGAACTCTGGCAGGGGGTCCAAAAGTAAATGGCGATGGAAGACTGGGCAATTGTCGTTGGTATCACGAAGTATCCCGGCCTCACCGAATTGAATGGCCCGGAAAGAGATGCCCTGGACTTTTTCAGTTGGGTCACCTCAGCTGATGGTGGCGGCATCGACCCGGCCTCGGGTCGAGCGAAGCTCATCATCAGCTCGAAGTGCATTCCGCCTCCGCCTTACTCCGATTACATCAAGGCCCAACCAAGAATGGACGACATCATCGAGACGCTCCTGGAGCTGCACAGTCTGGCCCTGCAGAACCTGAAGAACGGTGACGGCCGGCAGGCGGGCCGTCGGCTTTATTTGTACTTTGCCGGACATGGCTTCACTCCCAGTTTCCCCTTAGGCGAGCAGGTCGCTTTGCTGACAGCGAATTCCAGCGAGGACGTTTATGGAAACCACATCCCTGGCACATCATGGGCGGATTGGCTTTGGACGTCAGGCTATTTTGAAGAAATACTCCTGTTCATGGACTGCTGCCGCGACTACAAGTCCGGCATGGCTGCGAATCCTATCGTCCTGGGTCCGCCAAAACTCGGCGGTGCCGCCGTTAAGAAGCGCTTTTACTGCTTTGCCGCGGAGTGGGGCAAAGAATCGTGGGAGCGAAAAATGCCCGACGGTAAGATTCACGGAGTCTTTACCACTACTTTAATGACGGGTTTACGCGGCGCCGCTTGCGACAAGTCGACGGGCGAGATCACGACTGTGTCGCTGCGCAGTTACCTAAAGCAAGCAATGCCATTTTTCTTCAGTGAGAAAGACAGAAACGATCCAAGGATACAAAAGGACCCAATAGTTCCTGACAAGGGTGATGGCGATTTCAAGATCACAGAAGTGAAAGACATCCCAACTTATCAGATCACCATCAACCTGCCGGCTGAATATCAAAACAAGCCTTTACAACTCATTTCCGGAAGTGGTGCGCAAATGAAAATTACCGACCTAAACGGAGCTGGATCAAAATTGACGCTGACGCTTCCAAGGGCAAGTTATACGCTAAAGGTTAAGGACGAGGCGCTCGTTCTTGGATTCGAAGTTAAAGGGATAGAGACGCAAGATGCCACTCCCAAATTGGACAACTGAAGTAAAGCTTACGGTCCAAGCCGAAGAGCCGGGCACTGAGATTTTCCTGCTCGACGATCAGTCTCGCGTCTTAAAGCGGGAAGTCGGCAGACTGGAAACATCGCAGGCGCCAGGCGTCTACAAGATCAAACTTCGCGCCGGTTACGCCGACCGCGAAGAGATTATTTTCCTCGAAGCGGCGGCCCTCACGAAGAGTTATCCAGCGTTGCCCTTTTACTCGCCCATTCCCCTCGACGGTACCGCAGCCAGAACAGAGTCCCACGTTCAGGCTGCCCAGCGCTTAACTGGCGCCGGTGCGACGAAAGTAGTGATTGGTGAGGGCAGCAGCCTCTTCGTCTTCGCCAGAGACTTTCCATGTGGCGACGATGAGAATCAAATCCCGCTGGTTGAGAACCCGGCCCAGGGTCTCAGCATCGCGAGTCTCACTGGCGAGACACTGGTCGACCTACAGGAAAAATCAGAGGTGAATCGCGGCCCGGAGCCCTGGGCCGGCTGTCTTATTCAGGTTGATCCGGGCTCCTACGTGCTGCGCCACAAAGCGCCGGACGGCCGGATCACAGAGCAGCTCATTTACGCCCCAGGAGATTGGCACACTCGCGTATTCCTCACCCAACGCGTCGTCGTTCCCAGCGGTGCAGGTGACGAAAAGCCCTCTAGAGTCCCCGACGTTCAAGGGGCGGCCATGCTTGTCACCAGGGATCAGGAATTTCGGGCTGATGATCCTACCGCGCGTCTCGTGGAACTCGCGCGTCTGAATCTCTCAAGTCGACGGCAGGTGCTCGCCGGCAGTTTGCGCGAGATGCTCAATCACAAATTCGAGCAACCAATGCTCGGCATCTACGGCGCCCACCTCCTGTTGCTGGAAAAAGAATTGGACGTAGCTCTATTCGAAGTGGTGATTAAGAATCTTCGGAACCTGTTGGGCAACAGTCACCCGGACGTAGAAGCCCTGGCGCTGGCCACGAGTGAAGACGGGAGTTCACACGTCTTCAATACACCGCCGATGCTGCGCGCGAGTTGGTCGCTGGTGGTGCGAGCGACCGCCAAACGGCCCAACCTCGTACCATTAGGTTCGATGTCGGGACAACTGGCTGACTGCGTTCTGGGGAATGAGCCGTGGCTGACATGGATGCCGCCCCGACAGGTCAAACAGTCAAGCCCGATCGCGGAAGGCGTCGCAGGTTCCCAATTGGACCAGGATGCCCTGACCAGCGATCTGGTGGCGGCGCTGGAGGCGTTCGTCATACCTTACAAGTCAACGCTCATCACCCTCCCGGCGCTAATCGGTGACGTCCTGACCGAGCAATATCCGATCTACGCCAAGTTGGTCGGATCTGCTCAGGAAGTCATCGCGAAAGTGATTTATTGGATTAACGCCGAATACGGCATAAGCCTGGAGCATTCGGCGCAAACAAGGAGTTCCAGCTTGAAATTCACCGACCGGCAGATTGAGACATTGGTCGACAGCCTCGGGCTCCCCAGATACAACGTTGAGCAACTGCTGAATAAGAATGCACCGAGCATCCATGCGAAGTTGGAACGTCTGGAAAAAGAGACGACAATAGCTGAAGCTGAAAAGGCGAAAGAAAGCGCAAATGCAGCTTCATGATGCTGGAGGTAAAGATAAGAGCGGAGCGGATCTTAATCGGCGATCGATTTTCTGTTTCCTTTCAGCGCACCCAAAGGGCTGCAAAAGATTTTCACGCTTACCAGAAACCGCCGAGCTGGGGCGCACTGGCCGCTCAACCTCTTTCTGATTACCCTCGAGATATTTCCACCGTTGGAGATGTGAAGAACGCCTTCTTGATACCGGTCGCCACGGAAGAGGCCGTCTGGTTGGGCTTCGGCGGCGCGGCTTGGAAGCCCAACGCCGTCAAAGTCGGCGTCGGTGGCCGTAACGCCGTCACGGGCAAAGAGTGGGATGAAAAGCTAAGTACCCAGCGGCAGGATTACCTGGTCTGCCCGCCTCAACTCTCTCTTGAAAGTATCCGAACCAAAGACGGGTCAGTTTCCCAAATCGTTGCCAGCTCAGAGTTGTCAGATGCCGGCGACTGGGAAGCGAGTCGAATAAGGCTGATCGTTTACGAACCGAAGCGGGGGATCTTTCCTGAACAACCGCCAGCTCGTGCTGCCGGCGAAATAAACGTCCTACACTCTTTGCCGAAGCTGCTTCTGAATGACGCGGACGATGACGCTCTGGAACGGAGAACCAAAGGAGAGATCCATCGTGACCCATACGGACTCGAAACTTGGGATCCAGACATCATCGGTTCCATCTCTGTTTATATGGTGGGCCACGAGCAGTACAGGAGGATAACAGGGCACGAACCGCCTCCCAGTCCGTCGCCAAGTGCCGTGTATCAGGGTCACTACCTTCCGTAGATCCAAGCCTTTGTTCTTAGACTTTGTTCTTTACCGCGACAACAATTCAAGGGAACTACCATTAGCCAGTGGAATGAGCTTGGCTGAGATCGTGGACGCTTATCCGACCCTGACCGAGGACGCCGTGCAGGGCGCGTTGCGTGAGCTGGCACACGAAAAGGAAGTGGCGGCGGCGGCGTGAGGATTCTCCTCGACGAAAACATGCCTCGCAAATTTGGATCTCTATGATACTCTTTAATCGTCGTGAAGGAAGTTACTCATGAGCCAGATGATAACCATTAGTTTGCCCAACGAGATCAGGACCGCTCTCGACGACGCAGCAAGTGAAGAAGGTCTATCCGAGAACGCGCTGGTCGAGAAGGCGCTTTCGGATTATCTCTTCATTCGGCGATTTCGTAATCTCCGCGAGCGCCTGATGTCACAGGGCAAGGACCTCAACGATCAGGATGTCTTTGATCTCGTCTCGTGAAGATCGTCCTTGATACGAATGTCTTAATCGCCGCCCTCATTGCACGCGGCTTCTCTCATCAACTTCTTGAACATTGCGCCGTTCGGCACACCCTGTTTACCTCAGATTTCATTCTCGAAGAGACTCAAGAGAAGCTGATCGAAAAGTTCGGTTATTCCCCCGGAGTTGGCTGGTGAAGCTGTGAGCGTTCTGCGATCAAGAATGACAGTCGTTTCAGCTTCAAAGCTTGAGAATCCTGTCTGCCGCGATCCAGACGACGACAATATCCTGGCCGCTGCAATTAGCGGCAAATGCGATTGCATCATCACCGGCGACAAAGACCTGCTGGTGCTCAAGCAGCACGAAGGCATAAACATTTTCAGCCCGCGTGATTTTCTAATGAATGAAAAAGTGGACTAACTATTAGAGTTCGAGGTCTCCGCGCCCCGAGTGAGTTGCTGCGCTCGCTCGTTGACCGCAAACCCCGCCATGGAAGATCAGTTATAATGTATCGCTCAGTTACAGGAGACATTCAATGAAAGTTCTGATTCTTCACCTCAGTGATATCCACTTCGCGGATGGCAACAATTTAGTCAGCACGCGCCTTCAGAAAATTGTCGCTGCCGTACGCTCCGTCGAGCATAAGTTTGACACATGCTTACTACTTGTGTCTGGCGATATCGCCTTTTCAGGCAAGCAATCCGAATACGCTATTGCGAGCGACTTCTTTAGACAGCTTCAGTCTGAACTTCAGGGTGTGCAACCTGGCCTTACTGTGATGTCCGTATTTGTACCGGGTAACCACGATTGTGATTTCAGAACAACCCATGAAGACGTGCACGAAGCTGTTCTGAATTCTATTCCTTCAAAGCTTGAAAGTTTGAAGGCATCCGATGGGCTGGTTCAGCAACTCATATCTCAGCAAGAGGAGTTTTTTAGCTTTGAATCGCAGATGACAGACTCGGATGCGGTCCCGCCAGAGAATCGCCTTTTTTATCGAAAGCAACTTTCCATTGATGGAACGCAAATTCAAGTCAATTGCTATAACACTTCGTGGGTGTCGCGACTTCACGAACAGCAGGGAAAGATTTTGTTCCCGGTGCAGATCGTAGATGCTGCCGACATGGGAACCACTGGGAATCAGTTAGTGATATCCATGTTTCACCATCCGTATGGTTGGCTTAGCGCTGAGAACAGCATCGATTTTGAACGACTGATAGACCATTCTTCCGATGTGGTGTTAACCGGCCACGAGCACGTTGAAAAATACAGCCGCGTGGTTGGCATCACTGGGGAGGAAGTCAATTATTCAAAAGGAGCTGTCTTGCAACAGGAAGGAGGAGCAGCACATAGCGGGTTCAACTTGATTTACATTGATCTCGACGAACGCAAACAAAGAATAATCCAGTATGCATGGAAGGATGATAAATACAGCCGCGCGGCTGAATCAGCAATATTTGATTTCGTACGCAACCGCAGTCTAAAGGCCGGAGTGTTCGAAATGTCAAACGATTTCGCGAACGAGCTCGAAGATGTTGGCGCAGGCTTTGACCATCCGCGTAAAGACCACCTTCGACTGAGTGACATTTTCGTTTATCCAGATTTCCGCGATTCCACTTTTGAAATCGATGAACACGGAAAGCACAAGAAGCAAAAACCAGTAAGAGGATCAGAATTGGCGGATTACGTGAGAACTCACGGACGCACTCTGATCATTGGCGGTGATCTATCGGGAAAGTCAACATTATCCAAAGTCATTGTTTCCGAGTTGAAGGACGTGGTCCCTGTGCTAATGTCGGGCCAAGAACTCGATGGGCCGGATCGACCACAGTTTATTCGAAGTGTATCTCGCGCTTTTAGTCGCGAGTATTCCCGCGACTCGCTTGAAACCTTTCTTCAGATGGAAAAAGAGAAGCGGGCTTTGATTATTGATGATTTTCATAAATCAAAATTCAGGAACCGGGCCGCCTTGAACCAACTGATCGATCTCATAAGCCAAGAATTTGGGATCGTAGTTATCTTCGCGGACGATATCTTTCGAATCCAAGAACTGGCCAACCAAACACGGCATACAGACCCATTGCGAGCGTTCAGAAGTCTGTCAATAAAAGAATTAGGGCATTTTCTGAGAGGCCAGCTCATAAAGAAGTGGGTAATGGTGGGCCAGGAAAGTACATTCGACGAAAAAGTAGTTGTGCGCGCTGTGAGCGATTACGCCAAGGTGATTCTGAACGCGCTTGGAGCAAATATTCTTCCTTCGTATCCCTTGATAATTCTTACTGTTCTTCAGGCATGGGAAGCAAGCCAGGGTCACGATATGCAAGCGGGTTCGTACGGTCACATTTACGAAGAACTAATTACACGAGCACTGCGAAAGGCGAGCGATGAACCGGAAGATGTCGATACGAAATACACTTACATCGCACGACTCGCCTACTATGCTTTTGAGAAACAACAGAGATTTCTTAGTCTCGAACAAATCAGAGAGGTATACGGAGAATATGTTCGACTCTATCGCGTGACATTTCCTTTGGAACGAATGCTTAATGAGCTTGAAGCCGCCCGCATGCTGAAGAAAGTCGATGGTAATTATCACTTCAAGTACAAATACGTTTACTACTATTTTGTCGCGCGATACTTCAAAGAGACTATCGGTGTGCCCGAGGAAGCTTCAGCGCTAAGGAATCGATTGTTGGAGATGTCCGATCGCGTTCATAACGAGGAATATGCAAACATTCTTGCGTTCTATGTATATCGCACCAAGGATCAGGAGGTAATTGACCGTCTAGTCGCAAATGCGAACAAAATCTACGATGAGTATCCACCGTGCGATTTTGACAAACACATTGGCTTCCTCAACAAGATATATACGTCGTTACCTACACTAGAACTTCCAGCCGCTGGGGGCGAAGATGCTCATGAAGAGCACTGGCAGAAGCTAGATGAAGTAGACGAAACAGATCCAAGCGAACTTGAGAAATCGAATCAACTTCAGGATCTGGACGACGATGCTTATGCGGACGCGGCTTATGATAGCAGCCTCTCCGATCTGCTAAAGATCAATATGGCTCTCAAGACGCTGCAAGTCATCGGGCAGATTCTCCGGAACTCCCCGGGATCGATGCGAGCAAATATCAAGTTCGATATCACCCGAGCTGGCTACCAACTTGGACTCAGAGTCCTTGGCGCATTGTTTACTTTGGTTGAGTCAAATCTCGAGGGCGTTCGGCAATATTATGCGAAGCTCATCGGCGAAAAACGTGACGTTAAGTCTGATACCGAGAATCTCAAACTGGCCGATGGATTCTTGATTGATCTTACGCAAAGCATTGCATACGGTATGTTGAAAGCAGTGTCGCACGCCCTCGGACACGAAAAGCTGATCGAGATCTATTCACAGGTTCTAAAGGAAGACGATAACAGCGGGACAAGGTTGATTGACCTGTCGATTAGGCTCGATAACTTCAAATCAGCCCCGGAAACGGAGATCGACGAACTCCAAAAGCATTTCAAAGGCAACACCTTTGCGCTCGCGGTTCTCCGTGATCTTGTCGCGAACTATTTGTATCTTATGCCGATGGAAGAGAGCACGAGACAGCGGCTCACTGATGCCTTCGAACTCAAAGTCACGCCGACGATGTTAATCGGAAGAGACAAGAAGCTCCTGAAAGCCTGAAGGCGACCTGGTTTTGAAAGCGAAGTAGATTCTTACAAGCTGCTCGCTTTCCCGAGGCCAGAAACTATTCGTTTTCCCTGCTTCATTTTATTATCCGCGACAGCCCGCCCGCACAACTTTGCGCTGCGCTCCAAGTCCTTCCCTTCGTTACGGCACTTCGTGTGCGCGGTCGAGCGCCCAGTCGCTTAATCTTTGTCACTAAGCGGTGGAACACCTTTCAAAAGCATCAAACAAAGAAAGAAGAGCGACGATTGAGAGACACGCACGCGCTGCTGTCATCTTAGCGTCGAGTCGAGTGCACATTAGGTTGGACGGAGGCTTTGGGAGGTCAGCTCTAACGCTATGTTTGCCGAGACGCGGATTTGAGTTTGATGCCCTTGTATCTCACATTACCGGGAAGTCTTTCAGGCAGATCTAGTTCGTCGTCGACGATGTCTTCCATGTGTACGCCGGCGGCTCGCGCATATTCAAGGAGAACCGATAGATGAGGTTCTGTTGTGCCGCGCTCGAACTCCGAGATGCGCCGATAGTCCATCTGCTCTTCCAAACCCAACCGGCGAAGTAACTCTGACTGCGACAAGCCGAGAGCAAGCCGAATTTGAAGCAGTTTCTCGGGTAATCGATCTGGTCTCACGCGCGCACCTCTTGCCATCAGGAGTTACCTCTTGACGGAAAAGACAAATGCGCACTACGCGAAGCCAGTCTATCTGTAGTTGCAGATAGACTGGCTTCGCGTATTCGCTTCGCCGTGAGTTGGAACCTTCCATGCTCAACGGCGATGCTCATTACTCGAACACACGAGAGGGTGAGCTACGCATTTGGCCGTTGTTGATTGTCAAAGACTAGAGCGCCCACAGCATACCAGACCGGGCCAGCTTTGATAATCCCCTTGCGAAGGTCTCTCACATGATGCCAACGCCTAAAGCTGAGCCAGCAAGCGAGCGTGAGAGGCCAGATTACAGAGTGCTCTACGTTGGGCAGGACGTGGATTGGTTCCGTCGACTAAAAGGTGCTCTGGGACTGCCTGCGAATCGTCTGGTCTATTGTGCGGGAGGTAGCAGCGTCGGACGCTTCTTGAAGAGCAATATTCGCTATGACCTCTTTTTGTTTGATTTGGATCGTTCTAACACTCGACACCTATTCTCATGTGTTGCCAGACATGCAACAACAAGCGGCAGAGAGAATCGAGGCGCTGTTGTTCAAAACAGCTACTTAAAAGAGTCTCTGATAAATAGTTTCGCGATGGGAGCGCAGGGAAGTGCGAGCCTCGCGGCTTTTCACAGAATAATCAACGGATCTTGATAGGGTGAAGCTCAATCGTAAACTTCTGCGCGCTCGATCTCGCTTGAAACAGAGTTACATGAGGATACCTTTTATCGGTTTTTAAGAACTCAATAATTTGTTGCCTTCTGTCTGAGACCATTCGTTCGCCTAGGATAACGCTTACGATACACGCCGGAGGAATTGAGAATAGGTATACGTTCCCGATCGGGTCTTGTAGGACCCTATCGGCTTGCTTCAGCCCCTTTATCATTCGCCATTCTTCTTCGTAGTCCCAAGACTGACTCTTTGTAAAAAACATTTTGTCGAAAAAAGACATCGCATCTTCATCTGTCATCTTCTCTATAAGCGACATGTCTAGTAATGGGTCGAAGTGTGGCCGTTCGGAGCTGTAGCTTACCCTACGAGCGCTGCCAGCATCGTCCGGTTGTCCGTGCCTAGGGGATCGAAAGAACTCATTAGTCTCATCGAACGCTAAGGCGAAGCCCGAGTGATTGTTAGCATAATGAGACCACATCAACGGATGATCAGGTTTTTCTGTTAGCGACAACACCCCGACGGCCCTGTCCACAGCTTCCGGAATCACCCCCACGATTTGTGGTAGAACTTCTTTCATTTTTTCAAGAGTCTCAGTAAACGCACCGTCGAATAACTGTTTCAATTCTCCAGGGAATGTGTCATTAGCCTCAGTAACCATTTGCCTGATCTCATCAAGTGATTTATCCCCGAGACCGTTAGTCTTGGCAAAATCATCAATGATCTGAGAAAAGTAATCGATCAGCTGCTTGTCGGTTTGGGGCTTTAACGAGCCTGTAATGTGCTCTTCCAAATCATTCTCAGTGATCAGCCGTTCCACGTGGGGACGCATGTCCCACGGATCGTTCAATGCGCTGGCTTGAGTAAATCGAATAAGACCGTTCTGGAGAACGTCGATTCGTTCAGCGGTCACGTACTTGTACAGAGTCATTCGATAGTTGGCACACCATAGGCACACTAACGACTCTTAAAATGCTATGAGCCGTCCTTGTTGAGTGCCGGTAACTCATTGATTGTCTTATGGTGCCGAGGGTGGGAGTCGAACCCACACGACCTTACGGTCAACGGATTTTAAGTCCGCAGGAATCGGCATCACCTAGTCTTACCAAACGATACGAACCAGTATTTACGGGCCTAGCGGTCGTCAAGGTATCACTTCGTCTGGTTACGTATCAACACGTCCCGCCACCATCTTAGCCCCATCTTCAGGTTCTATGTCGCCGAAGTGAAACGGCTGCGACTCACTGTAATTCAAAGGAACTTGGCGGCATGGATAGCACTCTACCGCAATTAAAGGACTCACGGGAACTCTTATTGGACGCTTAATGGACGCGCGATTCTCAGTTGGTTAGAGCTGCTAACATTGTTACCGAACCATGGTTTTTGAAAAAGGCTGGGGCATCACCGAGTCTTACTAACAAAACACGGTTGAAGATCCTGTTTACGGCAAAGCGCGCGTCAATAAGCTCTTGAACCTCCCGTCCAAGCGCAAAGGATCAAGGGCCGGATCGACTCTGAGCAGAGCCAATTCAAGATCTCGATTTTGGAAACTCTTCTCGAGGCACTCGAAAACCTTGTTCTTGTCTCCCAAGCCTAAATAAACATAGGCGATGTGATATGGCGAAACATACTTCTCCTTAGACAGGTCTAACAAATGAGCCAGCAACTCTCGCGCTTTAACTAACTGGCCCGCCAGGGCGTAAGCCCGTCCAAGGTTACCTAGGACCTCAGCACCGGCCTTGCCGCTGAGGCTCTGGGCCCTTTGATAAGCTTCGAGAGCTTTCTCGAAATTGTTCTTCTGTTCATGGATCAGTCCCGAACAAAAAAGAGCATCCACGCAGTTCGGATCCAGCTCAAGCGCATTCTCTATTTCTGGGGCAGCTTCATCATAACGTCGAGCCAGGTACAGGGTAAGTCCCACCTTTGCGCCAATCTTGGAAGAAGTAGGATCGATCTCTTGCGCTCGCCGAATCTCGGCAATGGCTTCGTCAAAACGTCCCGTTAGTTTCAAGTAATAGGAGTAAAACTGGTGGGTCTCTGAACCATTCGGATTGATTTCCAATGCCAAGCGGAACTTGCGTTCTGCCTCTGGCCTGTCGCGATCGTAGACGAGAGAAATGTATCCTAGTAAGGCATGCGCTTCCGCCAGTCCCGCATCGATCTCTAATGCCTTTTGAATCATATGTCTTGCTTTCTTCACCGATTCCTCCGGCGGCGAAAGAAGTAGATCCGTTTGAGATAGAAATGATCTGGCCAAGCCTACATAAGCCAAGGCGTAGTGCGGATCCAATTCAAGGGCCTGCTCAAAGTAACGGTTGCTCTTTTGTAGTGAGTTGATCGATCGCTTCTCCCAGAAGAAGCGTCCTTTCATATATGCCAGATATGCCTGAGCGTTCCTGGTGTACCGTTTCTCGAATCGTTCTCTTTCGATCTCGGTGAGCTTAATTAGAGCGTCCGCTACCTGTTCGGAGATGGAATCCTCCATTTTCAGGATGTCGGAATGATCCTCATCGAACTTCTGCCCCCAGAGCGTGCTTCCATTTTCGATGTTGATGAGTTGTACGGTCACGCGCAGTTTTGAGCCAATTTCCTGAATATTCCCATCCAGGATCGTTGTCACTTTTAGTTCGCGTCCGGCGACAATTGGATCGCTAACATCTGTATAGCTCCGCACGGCGCCGGTGGGGCGCACTATGATGCGGCTCAGGTTGCTGAGTCTGGTGATGAGTGCATCTGCTATTCCCTGTCCCAGGTATTCAGTAGCTGCCGCGCGACCTATAAGTTTGAAGGGGAGGACCGCCAGAGACGGCATGACTGCAGGAACCCCGGAATCCTTAGAGACGCCGTCTGAGCGGGTGCTCTTCTCCGGGCCAAAATTCTCCGATTCAATTTCCCGTCTTCGCACTCGCGCGACAAAGCGATAGCCGCGTCGGGGAACAGTCTCGATGTAGGGACAGTCAGGAGTCTCTTCAAGTGCTCTTCTGAGAGCGAATATGCTTACTGCAAGATTGTGTTCCTCGACAAAACTATCCGGCCAGATCTCCTCCATTAACTCGCCTTTGGTCAAGATATGGCCGCTGTGTCGCACCAGCACCAGGAGCAGATGAAAGACCTTCGGTTTGAGCTGAACAACCTTTCCTTCACGAAGCAGACGGAACTCTCCCTCATCCAAACCAAAAGGACCGAATTCGTAAATGCAGTTCACCAGCCCGTTCTTCATTGCGTTGATAATTTGTTGACAATCAATTGAGCGATGATTGACGACTTGTTCCAAGCCCTCGATTTAGAGTGGGGGAGTCATCGCGCATAGTCACATAGACTTATGAAGACTTGCAACAACTTTCGCAGAGCATCCACTATGAAAGGTGGGACTATGAACGACCGGCCGAAGCTGAGATCTCTTGGCGTTGTGCTTCTGATTTGCCTTGGAGCGGCGGCGATCCTTTGGCTCGCCGTATCCAAGAGCCTATTGGCCCGAACTGGCAAGCAATCAGATGTCGAAAAGTCTGACGGCGAGGCGGCTGCCATGGTGGGCAGCACGCGAGTAACTGTCGCTGAAGTCGAAAACAAGATTAAGGCGCAACTCAGCCGCATGCGAGCCGACCAATATAATCTCAAGCGGAAGGCTTTGAATGAGATCGTTGGCCAGCTCCTAATTGAAGAAGAAGCCAAAAAGCGCGGCATGTCGGTCGCGGACCTGACGAGCTTCGAGATCGAGGGCAAGACCGCGCCGGTTACTTCTGAGGATAAGAAAGCGGAATACGAGACACTCAAAGCCCGGTTCGCGGACAAGACCGAAGCGGACTTAATCGAGCTGGCCGATGAAAGCCTGCATCGAAAAAGAGTCGGCGAGCGCGGGCGGCAGTTCGTTAGCGAACTGAAAAGCAGGACGAATGTAAAGCTGCTGTTGGAGCCGCCACGCTTCGATGTGGATACGAATGGTGATCCGTCGCTGGGCCCCGAGAACGCACCAGTCACGATTATCGAATTCTCAGAGTTCCAATGCCCGTACTGCGCTCAGGTCCAGCCCACGCTCAAGAGGCTTAAAGAACGTTACGGTGACAGAATCCGCGTCGTCTTCCGCAATTTCCCATTGCCCATGCACAAGGACGCTCCGAAAGCTGCCGAGGCTGCGGCTTGCGCCAACGAGCAGGGAAAATTCTGGGAGATGCACGATAAGCTTTTTGCCAACGCTCCAAGGCTTCAGATCTTAGACCTCAAGCACTACGCCACGGAGATTGGTCTTCAGATGGATCGATTTGACCAGTGTCTTGACGCGGGGAAATACACCGCAAAGTGGCAAGGGGACAAAGTCGAGGGGAGTAGTTACGGCGTCTCGGGCACGCCCGCTTTCTTTATCAACGGGCGGATGGTTGGCGGTGCGGTGCCCTATGAAGACTTCGCCGAGATGATCGAGGAGGAGTTGCAACGCGCAGCAACCGCGCCGAAGAGTCGCTAGATACTGACGTGGCCAAGTCGCCGAATACGCCCGTTGGGAAACGCTCAAGTTTGTTCACTTGACCTTAGCAAGCTACCAGATGACAACAGGTGGCCCACCAGCGTTGTTGAGGAGCCAGTCTGTTGCAAACCAAAACTCAGCCAACTTGAGGAGGACACATGAAACGCTTAATCAAATCTACCGTCCTGGCCGGCGCTTGTTTGTGCGCTCTGTTGCTGGTCCAGGTGACGCCCGTACAGGCGATCATAGATTGTTCGAACTGTACTGGAACGACTCCGTGTTCGACAGCTTGTTTTGACTTCGACACTACGACCTGCGGCGGTGGAGGGTATCCCTGTTGCGAGGACAGCGCGACCACGGGACCCTTCAACTGCAATGTGCGGCACTTTAAACCGGTCCAGCAGGTGTGCAAAGAAAGGTTCTGGTCGTATTACCAGATCCACAACTACTGCAACAACACGGACACTTACAGCTTTACGTTGCTGTTCGGGAGCAACTATTCCAGCACCGAGGAGCAATGTCCGGAGTTCAATAGCTGTCCGGTAGACAACGGATAAGTGCCCGCCCGAGAGGCGAACGGCGGTCGGTGGATGAGGGCCGGTTGTTTGTTGAGCCTAGCAGAAGAGGGGCCCCAGGTTTTGCGCCCAGGGGCCCCGGCTTCTTCTCAGGCGTCTTCCGGTCAACCAACATCTCAGCCCCGGATTAGAGAAGGTAGAGTAGTCGGCGCGATGACCGCACCAGGAAACTGCGATGGTCTTCTGGATCCCACTTGTTGAGTCTTCAGTTTTTGCAAGGGCCGGAGAGTCGCGGACGCCCCGCTCCCTGGTTTTCAGATGAGTTGCAACATCCTCTCTCGAACAAGAGGATCCGGATTGACATAAGAAACCTGTCAGCCTGCGGGAGGGAAAATCATGTCGAGGGAAGTGAAGTCAGCGTTTGGTGCCGTAGCCTTCGTGTTCGCATTAACCAGCCTTTTGTTTGCTCAGAGCGGTACACTCCCTCGCCAGAAAAATAAAGCAGAACAGGAAAGAGGCCGAGTTGATGACCGTCAACGGCAGGCTTTTAAGGAACGTGTCTTGAGTCAACTTGAGCAGCTCTTTGTTGAAGCCGGCGCCTTGAACGACGAAGAGGCCAAAATCACGGTCCAGGTTCAGGTCGCCGATCTTCTTTGGGAGTACGATAAGACCCGGGCCGCCAGGATGTTTGAAGATGCTCTCCGTTCTATCGAGGCGATGGGATCAACAGACCTGAACGCTGATAATGCTGCGTCAGCTAAAGACAAGGCCGTCGAAGCACAATCCCGGTTACGCGCGGAACTTCTTCAACTCGTGTCAACGAGGGACGCTAAGCTGGCTGAAACATTGGTGAAGTCGGTTTCCCTGCCCGAGCTCGATCTGGAAGTCGAGCGTTTTGAGATATCACGAAGCGATCGTGCGAAGACGAAATTCTACATGGAGTCGGCGAAGCGTCTTGCCGACATTGACCCGCAACGCGCGGTTGATTTGGCGGAAGCTTATCTTGAACGCCAGCCCGGCGCTGAAGTCCTGAACCTCCTCTTCAGATTACAAAACAAGAATCCCGCGCTGGCGGACAACCTCTTTCAGTACGCGCTATCAATAGTCGAGCGGGATGCGGCCGCTAGCTTTGATATCAGAGGACTTGCTCCATATATTCTGCGGAATAGTGGCGGCGGATCTCCTAATGACGCCTCGGTAAGAAGATTTCTGGAACTAGCTTACAGTTATCTCTCCCGACAGAGCTTTAATCAGGTGGGTGCCGGGCCTGCGAATAACATGTACGTCGGTAGGCGTGCCGAATATGACTATCAATTCGCCCAGCAGTTAATGCCCTACTTCGAACAACACATGCCGGATCAGGTCGAGACGGTAAGAGCATCGTTGAACCAGATGTCCACGCTTGTCCCCCCGGAATCCATACGGGAATTATCGACCGGTCAAAAACCTGTCGCTGACTTTGAAGGGCTGTTGGCTAAGGCCGAGAGGACCCTCAGCGCTCGCGAGAAAGATGGCCTATACCAACGGGCTGCGATGCTCGCATTGGGCGGAAATGATACTGGCCGCGCACTTTCCATTGCTGAGAAGATTAGCAACGAAACGATGAGGGCCAGCACAAATTCGATGATACGTTATAACGCGGCGATGCGGGCGGTCAGAGAAAAGGACTTCACGGCCGCTTATCAATACCTTAAGGACGTGCCTAACCTTCGCCAGCGCGCCACAGTCTTCAACCAGATGGTCCGCATGTCTAGGGGAGACCCTGAAGCAGCATTGAGTGTTCTCAGCGAAGCGGAAAAGATGCTCTCGAGTGCGGAAGACGGTCCGGATAAAGTGAATGCGCTGCTCAGTCTCTTGGTGGTGGCCGCTTCACTCGACTCGAACCGTGGTTTCGAAATCATGCAGTCTGCGATTAGGGCCCTGGATCGGCTCAATGAATCCGCAGTCGACAACAAGGCGGCGGTCGATGAGCCGCGTCGGGAAACAACAGACAGAACCGCAACCTACCTCACTGTATCTGACTTTCGCGGGCTGGAAGTTCTTGCCAGGTCGGATTTCGATCGGGGGCTCCTGCTCGCGCAGAGCATTCGCCGAAGAGAGCTGTCCGCGCTGGCACAACTCGCCGTATGCCGAGGAGTTCTGATTACACCGCCTGACCTGCCGCCGAAAGCTATAGACAAAGTGAAGGAGTTCGATGACCGGTAGGCCAGGACAAGAAACACCGGGGCGCACTAGGATAGGCAAGGTCTTAGAAATACAAGTAACGGTTAAGACACACGCCCTTGCCCGATGTGTGGATGATGTTCCCGTTCCACTTTTCCTCAGTAACTCGTAAACTGAAAACTCAAGACCTAGCTAAGTGATAGAAACGTGCCGCAAACGTCCCGCGAATGCATTCAATTTCTAGCGGGCCGTAGATGAGTCTCCAGGGGTGAAACTCACAACGCATTCGGAGACGAGTTTGATAAGTGGCTGAACGCTTTCATTTGGAGGGAAGATGGTGGTCAGCCGTTAGAAGCGAAATCGTTAGCTTATCGTGTGCGGCTCGTGAGCGTTGAATCATAATTCTGGTTGTTCGTCATGTGACCGCCGCAGTGACGGCGACAACTTTGGTTCACGGGAAAGGCTAGTTAAAAGCGTCACCACCTGAGCCCCATCTGCTTAGTTCGAGTTGAGATCATTCTTTGGGCTAGGTTGATGGAAGTTGTATCAACACTGAGATTAGTAATGGTGCGACATTCAGATTCGAACCCACGCAGCGTTAGCCCCACACTCGAAAAAACTCCGTTGCGCTAACCTGAACTTGGAGTATGAGTACTGCTAAATTATTGAAATGATTGGTTGCAGGGCCGGAAGCGAACCTACATCAGGATTACTCTAATATCTAAAAACTCCGCTGCGTTGATTCGAGTCTTAAAGAATGAGCGATTGTAAATTGTTGAAATTACTGGTGCCGAGGGAGGGATTCGAACCCTCACGGGATTACTCCCAACGGATTTTAAGTCCGTTCGATAGGCACTCACGTCATTCTACTACGCGTTACCAAGTAGTATTTACCGACGTTTCAGCCGTCAAAGCAAGCTAACGTCTCGCTTGGTCTCAGCACGTAATCCCCTCATCTTCCCCTCATCGTTGCTCAGACCCAAAACCCCTCATCTTCCCCTCATCTTGAAAAATGATACGTTGTTCCGCCGCAGTAGAGTTCGTCAGGGCCTCTCCGAATTCGCGCGTAGACTCTACCATCACAATTTCCAGCGTTCGCAGTTCAGTATAGGCTGAATTCCGATGCGGCTAGCTTGTTAACGACGCCGGTCGAAATTGATCTTCTGGACATATCGAAATAGAATTACTCTGTACGAGCCGGCTCCAACTCTTTGCTCATGATTGTCGGCTGATTAATCTCTCCCGAACCAATCACGACGAGTCTGGATTGTCCTGCATCGAGCTTATGAGCGGTTGAATCAAATCTCTAGGTGGCTTATGTACCACATCACAAACGTCAGAGAGTGGCTGAGAGAAGCCGTTCAAAAATGCAACGAGAACAAGTTAGATCCGGGTAAAGCCGTGTTCATGTTTGTCCTTTTCTCATCTCTTGACTTTGAGTACGTTAGTTTTTTTAAGAACAAATCCGAGCAGATATCGTCGTATGCCGGAGAGAACTTTCACATCTTAACTCCTATTGTGTACCACAATAGTCTCGTGCCTGATCACGAGTGCAGGTCTCTTAGACTGAGATTTTCCGAAGCTGGTATTCCTTTGGGTAACACACCATGCGCTCTCTTTTTTTACGTTACTGAGACAAATCGGCGGTATAAGCCAGTTTTCTTTGCAGCGCATGATCTTCCGAGCTTCAGCGCTTTCAAGAAATCATTGCGACATATTATCGATACCACCCTGGAATACATTTCAGAAGAAGAAGAGGCGTTTAAGGATTCAGAGCGTTTATTGGCGTATTTGATGAGACTGGAAGAACGTCTACTGACTCCAAACATTATCAAGCAACCCGTAATACCAGATAATGACATCACGAGAACAATTGAACGAGAACTCTCGGTTGGGAAGGTGTTCATAAGTTATGCGTCAGGTGACAGGACGTTCGTTACTAAGTTAATGGACGCACTTACAAAAGAAAAGATTTCTGCTTGGCTCGATGAAAATGAAATTTCAGCGGGCGAACCTCTAAGGAGCGAAATCACTTCTGGGCTCCGAGCATGCGACGCACTCGTCGTTGTTCTTTCGCCAACCTCAGTAAGATCGGATTGGGTAAAATTTGAGTTAGCGCAGTTTCTTGCGCTTGACAACAAACGTCGACTGATTCCAATTCTTCTGGGCGCAACACCTAAAGAACTTCCCGCGCCGTTCGACGAGATTCAGGGCCTCAAATACATAGACTTCGAAGACAGCTCTAGCTGGTCTGCTAGTGTTGGGCAATTGCATCAGGCCATCGAGAAAATTACCAACGAGACCTCCAACAGTAGGTCAGCGTGATAACCTCAACCGTATTGATTGGTTAAGAGCGAAGCGTCCTGCTAGCCCCAAAAGTCCGCGTTGGAGAAGACCGTCCAAGGCAAAGGCGATGAACACTCAAGGCATAGTTCTTCGACCACAGAAGACTGAAATCATCAAGACATCATCGCCTATATTCGATCACATGCACCAGCCCTGGAATCCGTTACTTTATCAAATCCCACGCAAAGCGATATTGACGGGAACTGTAATGAACCAGGAGCAGTTCAGCAAGGCCGGACCACCCGAGGTGAATGTGAATAACATGGTCCTGAAACTTCCCGGTTCAAGGACGTTTTTCGTTCCGAGCGCTCTCACTCAATTTGCAAAGACTGTCCAGCAGATCATCGATTATGAATACGGTATTAATACGATGGCGGACGATTATTACGCTTACATCACAATCAGGCAGGGATTGGTGAAAGCCCAAAAGACTCAATCACACCCATCCATTCATGTCGATGGCCTTCAAGGCGCCAAGTACGTTAAGAAACTTCCTCCAGGTCGTTGCTACTTTGTCGCTGACGGTCTTCCAACAAGGTTCTTTTATCATCCCTTTAGTTTTTCGGGGTACAGTGTAGACGAGTATGACTATAGAACTTTGATGGCGCTACAGGCGAAAGTTGAGCAATCGTACTTGATCGACAAACCGTACGGAATCTATCTAATCGATCCATATATGGTCCACCAGCCTACTGTCGCGAATCGAGATACATTCAGAACGTTCTTGAGATTGCAGTTTACTAAGAAACAGTTTGTGAAAACGGATGACATGGACAATCCGATGCTTCAGTACAGATCCAATAAAGAAGGCCCTCATGTAATTCCAGCGAATCTGAAGATGTTATTGAGGAAAGATTCTCGCGGTTTGCGATATTATCTCAATGAGCAGGGTCAGAGAATCGAGGTTCAGGATGCGGAAGACAAGGTTGTGGATGAGTTACCACGACGGTAGATATGCTCGCATGTCATCGTTTGCTCTACGCGTTGCGGCTGCCAGGCTCTCACCCTTGCGCCTTGCTTCGAGCACGTGGAAACTAGCAACTTGAAGAGCCAGCGGATGCCCCTTTGCAACCCTTCGGATAATTTCCCGCTCATCGTCCGTAAATGGCGTGATGCCTTCACGGGCAGCTTCCACGAAGTCTTCTACGTTGGCCTCGCTAAAAGTACCTAACGACAGTAGCCGGAAGGTGCTATGAAACGGCGACGTCGAGTCGCTCGGCCCGCTAACTTCGTTAAGCGGTCTTCGACTAGCAGTAACGATCGACAATCCAAGTTTTCCACAAGAACGCAACGTGGCGAAGAAATCGCTGGTAAATTCAGTAGGACGCAAACTCAAGTCTTCAAACTGATCGAGAAGCAAAATCGGGTGTCGTCCAGAGAATACTACAGACTCGATAGCCGCATTGAAATCTGCAAGGCTTCCAGGCATCTTTGCCAAATTGAGTTGTTGGCCTGCATTCTCCAGCCAACCCGCTAACGTGAAACTACGTGGAGACCTGAGATCAATGTAGGCGATTTCAGCTACCGCACCTTCCCAGCTTCGCACCAGCCGTTCAATTTGCCGAAGCAAAGATGTCTTGCCAATCCGTGGTGGTCCAACGATCTGGCAATTCTGCTTTGCGCGCAAGTATTCCTGAATCATCCGCTGTTCACTGTTACGGTAAAGAAAGTCCTCAGTCGTTGTAATCGCTGCGCGCCAGATAAAAGGATTCAGGCTGTCGGACGATGAACGCAGCCAGTCGGTCAATCGATAAATATTTTCCTTTTCGACTTGACCGCTCTTGAGTTGAAAGGTCCCAACAAGAGAGTATTTGGCACTGTCGTTACTAATTTCAGTCAGAGCCATTTCTGTGAAATAGACTTCTTCGGGCGGGCACAAGGAGCAAATTCGGGCCGCTCGATCTATTGCCGCCCCTACCAAATTGCCGTCAGGCGTCATGGCGACTTCGCCTGAATCAATCGCAACACGTAGTTCGAACACCAATCGATTGTTGGCTTGTTTGTTATTTCGTTCCTTGACGCGTTGCTGAAGTGCGAACCCGCAGCCGATAGCATCGCTGAAGGATGAGAATTGAATAAGAGCTTTGTCTGCGAAGCTCTCGACTATGGCACCTCCATAACGTCGAACCACTTCGGCAGTCAGTGTGCTCTGTTCGGATATGGCACGAGCGGTTTCCGCAGTTGAGCGTCCAGCGATACTCGGAGTCAAACTCACCTGTTCAACGAACATGATGGCTTTAGGTTTAGAAGTGAAAGACAGGTGAACTTTGTCGTATCGCTTGAACAGCGGGAACCAATTATCCGTGGAAGACCAAAGAACGGGCAGCGTATTGTTTGGAACATTGTGGTCGAATGCGATCAGCAATTCGCCATCGCGAAAGCCCAATGGGAGTTTGGGTTCAAGTCGTGATCCATACTTCCTAAATATCTCTTTCGCTATCTCGCGGCACCCGTCCTCAAAAAGCCCGCTTCCCGGCCCAAAGGCTTCATCGGATTCATTTAATTCCCGCATTACATTAACTTTGAATCTTGTGTACTTCTCAACATTCTCTTTTCCAGCACGTCGGCTAAAAAACGCCAGATAATAAAAGTTTAAGTTATCGATGTCCGGGCCAAGGTGCGACGACAGCGATTGCCAGAACTCAACAGCCTGATTTCCGCTTCCAATAAAATCGTCAAGAAAAACTAGGGTTCCGGCCTTTCTTTGCTTGAGTAGGTGTGAGTCCGCAGCTTCCCTGAAGTCGAGAAATACTTCAGGTGCCAAACTGTTAATCGTTCGGTAATAATATGAAACTAACGAACCGCTTTCCGAAGGCAACCCCAGACCAACATAGAACGTGTCGCTAGCGTCGCGAATATGCCGGGGAAGCTGGCTATGGAGTTTTTGACACCATCTTTGACAATCTTCTTTCGAATGTACTTCGACTTTCTCGAGGATTTTCAAAGCGAGCCCACGGTGGCTGGGATCAAAGTTTTCCAGCCAGTTTACAATATCTTTTTCGCGCCCTTTCGCCCAACTCTGTTCCCGACAAAGGCGCTTGGCCATTTCCTCTTCGCTCAAAATTGCCTCCACGGATTGAATTCGGTTAGTGGTGCAGATCTGATGGAGACTATGACTACCGATAACTCAATACTCTTGCGGGATCGAGCCATCATGCTTAAGGTCAAATTCGATAAAGTCACAAATAGTGCGGTTCATCTACGGGCCCTTGAACAAGCTGCCCCCAACTGGAAGACACTTTGAAGATAGGAGGCAAGCAGGTAATGGGAACTAATGTTGTCAAAAGATTGATCGCAGCCGTGTACGTGGCTTATGAGAACCACTCTTTATACCACAGCCCAATAAGACCGGGAACGATTCTCGCAGGGCGACAGTCTTCCAGCAAAGATCGTAGGGGTTTCCTCGGCCGCTTCGTGGCAATATGTTCGGCTCGGCCGTTTTTGGCATAGGCTGGTAGTAAAATGATCAATGAGCTATTGACTGAGGTTTCTTGAGACATGGCGGAACCCGTTATGATTTTAGCAAATACGAACCTTAGTGAAATGATCCGATTGCTGTCAATTTCGGTACTGCTTCACGAATTGCTGAATATCTGCAACCGAGGTCACGATTATGTCTTTCAATGCGTAGCTCCAGTCTTTGGCCTGAAACTGAGTCCATTCATTCATTCGGCCATACATATTCTCCTCCTACTGGTTGCTGCCGGGCTATCCTTCACGGCCGACCCTCGATTGTTGTTGCCAATGTTGCTCCTATTAACTCTGACAATCGCAAGCTACTCCATCAGACTATCCAACCACCTGGTAATAGGTTGGTTCTTCTTCTTAACCCTGACAATTGATTTCGTGCGGCACGGTGCTATCACGGGAACAAGTGTATTTGGCATCCGCGGTCTTGTCCTTCTTACCTACACATTCGCCGTTGCTCATAAGTTGAATCATGATTATTTCTCGTCTATGAGAAGCTGTGGCTTGCGATTGTTCCGCTTTTATTTTACTGAGAGCTCCACCCTGGGGACAACGAACCTTGCGGTCGTTGGAATCTGGGGACCCGTGATAGCGGAGGGCACCATACCGATACTCCTTTTGTTCGACCGTACGCGGATTGTAGGCGTCCTTTCGGCCATCTGTTTACATACTCTGTTTGGATTTGCGCGCAATACTCACTTCTCGGTAGTAATGTTCGCGGGACTGACAGTTTTTCTTCCGGCAACAATTCTATCCGTTCCTATCGTGCTTGTTGGGTGTACTCTTGGAGCTTGGGTAGCCCTTCGTTACAGCATGTGGAAGGAATATCCAATTCGCACACTCGCATGGGCTCTGCACGCCGTTTTTGGTGTGATCGCAGGTTTCATGGTTGTAAGGGCGATTACGACCAATGCTATTAGCCTTGATGCTGCTCCTCAGGCAACCCTCGATTGGTTGGTAATGTCGGTGTTGCTTCTGCTCTTTGCGCTCAACGCATTATCGCCATTTTACAGTTCAAAGACCGAGTTTAGTCTTGCAATGTTCAGCAACGTGAGACCTGATCGATGGTGTCACTTTCTTATCAAACAACCGCATCGCGAATTGCGGAGTAATGAATATGTCGAGATTTTGAGAATGGAAGGAATGCCTAAACTCAGTGAGTGTCCTCGGGCGAGCTTAGCCTACAAACTTGTCAGAGCATTCACACCATATGAAGGCCGCAAATACCTCAAGTACTACTTGGTGGAGAGCATCAAGAAGTTGCGGACTCGATTATCCCCGGACTTCTTTGTTGAATTAACTGACGGTGAACAGCATTTTAGAATTTCATCGAGCACCGATCTTGCAACCCTAAAACACCGTAAGGTCTGCCTTATGCCGGCCGTCATACCAAGTGATCCCCGCACTCCGTATTGTAATTAAGACTGTATCGCTTTGTGTTTCCGATGAAACAGGTAAGCGAGCGCTAGTGGAAGCGGTCGAATCGCAGAGCGTAGACTGAGGCTCGCCACTTTCCTTGTTCGGCTCAAAACGTCGCTCAAATCCTATCTCTGTCCAAACCATAAAGGCGTAGGCTATGTTTGGTACACTCAAATCCTTAATTGGGTTGCAGTTGCTATGGATCAACTTCTGCATACATATCTGCATGCGCCTAATGACGTGGACGCGCAAGACCGCCTTGACGAACTGCTATCCCTCCATGCGGCGCCTGTTGTGAGGCGAACTTTACGTCAGCGACTAGGCTTCTCCATTAATCGGAAAGGGATAAACCCACACAATCCAGACGCGCAAGATCTCTATCAGGAAGCCATGATCAGGATCGTTCAGGCAGTGAACGATCTGAGGCGTGCATCCGAGAATGAAGGCATTGGCGACTTTAGAAAATATGTATCGAGGGTTACCGCCAATGTTTGCCGCGATTACTTGCGCGCCCGTTCGCCTGCCAGAAGACGTTTGAAGGACAATATTCGTCTCGTCCTCACGCGACATTCTGATTTTGCCCTCTGGCAAGCAAAAGGAGATTACCTTTGTGGCTTCTCCGTATGGAAGGAAAACGCTTCGTCATCAAGGACACTTGAAGGTTGGACGAAACCCGAGAAAATCGAAGAGTTCCGGTCTTCAACTTACGCACGCGAAAACCCTTCGCAACTTCCACTGCCGAAAATATTGTCGGATCTCTTCGAATGGACCGGCAAACCTCTTGAGCTAGACACCGTAGTTACGATCATCGCGGCTCTCATGAATGTAAGAGATCAGTCGCACGAGGTATTCGACGAACAATCCGAGGCATATTTCGAAGTTCCGGTCGCGCGAGAAACGGTAAATGCCCAATCTCGTGTTGAGGAAAAGGAGCTACTACAGCAGCTCTGGGATGTAATAAAGAATCTGCCCGCTCCACAACGAGATGCATACTGCTTTCTTTTCCACGATGAGCGCGGGTGGGATTTGTTTAGTCTCTTGATTGAGTCAGAAATCGTAAGTCTTGGGCAGCTTGCGAAGGTGCTCAATCGTTCCCCACAGGAGATAACCCGCCTCCGTTCGCGAATGCCAATGGACGGACCGACCGCCGCTGCCGAATTAAACGTAACACGTCCTCAAGTGAACAAATGGCGGTTTTTGGCAATCCAGCGCGTGCGAAAGGTAGTCGGGTATTTTCGTGAGGAAAAATAAAGTTCACGCGACCGGAATTTTTGGCGGAATGTCGCGTCTTTGGTAGTAGGAAACGAGCAGTGGTTGAAATGACAGATCACGTATCGAAATCGCAAATGGAACTGTTCGCAGGCAATGTTCTACCTGACGCCGAAACAGATTTCATTTCCGAGCACTTGATGACCTGCGGCGCGTGTCATCAACTCTTCGTTGAAGCCCTCAGGAGTCAAAAAGATTCCACAGGGCTTAGTTTCACGATTTCACCGGAATCATTACTCAGGCACGAACATATTCAGTACGAACAACTCGTCGGCCTTGCAGAAAAAAAATTAGACGCGACGGATAGTGAAATCATTGATACGCATCTCAAGGCCTGCGTAACATGCCGTGAAGACGTTCGTAGTTTTCTCGGTTTTAAGAATCAGTTGGAGCCAGAGCTTCGCGTTCGTTACGGGCCGGCGGCGGCACCGGCCCCACGCAAGAAAACATTCTGGGCCGATTGGGGGAGAGGCTTGGCCTGGAATCCAGCTTATGCGGCAGCCGTCGTCCTCATTGGAATTGCGCTAGTCATCGGAGTCGTACTACTTCTGAAACGCCGAGCCGGTAATCTTGAAGCGAAGAAGACGCAGCCATCCCAAGGAGTTATCAGTCCGGCCGCACAAACGCCCACGCCTGGCAACCAGGCGGTCAATGTACAGCCCACTCCCTCACCAGTTCCATTAGAACAATTGCCAAGACGTGCGCCGAGTCCGGCATTGACGGTTAAGAATCAAGGAGGCCTCAGACCCTTGGAGAATGCGGGCGTTGTTGTCTCGTTGAATGATGAACGAGGCAAAGTGACCGTTGATAAAGCTGGAAATGTGTCTGGACTTGATGAGATTCCGCAGAACACACGACAGGAGATCGGTGAAGCGTTGCTTGCTGAAAACATCAAAGCGCCAGCGACACAAGCCGTGCTTGGCGGAGGACCTGTTGTTCTTAGGGGACCTGATAACAGCCCAACATTCAGGCTTCGATCTCCAGCGAGGACAGTAATCATCTCGGATCGGCCATCTTTCGAGTGGGAAGGACTGGTGGGCGCCAACAGCTATCGAGTCTCAGTCGGCGATTTGAAAGGTCACGAAATAGCGAAGAGCGAGGAATTAACGAGCGATCAAACAACATGGACTCCGCCTGCTCCGCTCAAGCGCGGCGAGATCTATGTGTGGGAGGTTGAAGCAACGATCGACGGCAAGAAGATAGTCTCACCTGGGAGATCCGCTCCGCAGTTGAAGTTCAAAATCTTGTCCGCAAACAGCGCGCAGGAATTAGAAGAACTAAGGAGGGCACGTTCACACCTTGCTTTGGGGATCTTCTATGCGCATGAAGGTATGGTTGCTGAAGCCGAAAGAGAGTTTCAGATCCTCGTTCGCGACAATCCTCGCACTGCAGCTCTCAAAAGACTACTGAGTCAAATTCAATCATGGCGTCGATCTGAATAATTCCGCGTCCCAGAGTATTATGGAGCAGTTTTGACAGATACTTAGGATGTTGGACGGTGCGATCCTTACTCTCTTTAGACTATCCACATCAAAGAAAACCCCCGTTGGGCCAACTAGTCAAAATATCTAGACATCAAACTCGCTGGATTCTTTGCGAAGTCAAAGGAAAATAATGGAGGTGCTGTCGACATGAATGCTGATGACAACAAAGGATCGACCGGCGTAAACAGAACCCTCGCAGGTGCCATTCTCGGCGCCAATTGTTCGACAGGGATGGCGGTTGCGGCTGGAATCGTCGGGGTGGGATTTGCACCTGTCGTTGTTATTACGCTGATTGGAGCGATAATAGGCGCAGCGTTGTTTAGCGAGAAGGGGAAAGACAACGAACGACAGTAGTGTCTTATGGAATCTGACAACCTTCATGAGGTATTTGCTCGGCTGGTGCTCCAAAGCGAAGCGGAGTTCGAACAGCGATTGAAGACTCAATCGAAAGGTTCACCTTCGGGCGAGCCATCTTGCATTGACCCAGCCGTTGGCCACTGGGTTGACGAAAGCGACGTGGGATACCTGCTCTCGGCGCTAGCTTTGGAGGATGACGAGTTCGCAGTTACGTTCCCAGCATTGTCGGGAATCACCATGCAGCAGCGACGGCAGTTTATCGCCCGGATTGAGAGTCATCTCGAGGTTTGCCTGCCGTGCGCGCGCAAGCGGGCCTACGATTTAGAGCTTGAAGAGCGCATAAATCGTGCGATGGAAGACAATCGCAGGATAGTCAGGACGCGCTCCTTTGAGTCAGCAGATTCCAAGTCCGCATCTCTTAAAGAGTCCAGCCATAAATTGTTTCTATCTTACTCGTCACGAGATAAGAACATCGCCAAACAGTTAGCTAAAGAGCTGGAATATTTGGGTGTACGCGTTTGGTTCGACGAATGGAGCCTTGAGCCGGGCGACTCCCTCCATAAACTTATTGGAGAGGCCCTTGAGACATGTCGTTTTGTGGCAGTACTTCTCTCGCCAAATTGGCACTATTCGAAGTGGTTTACTAAAGAGATGTATCAAGCACTCTCAAGGGAAGATAGAACCGGAGAGAAGGTCGTCATTCCTTTGATGCTTGGTCTAGATTACGCTCCGCCTTTCCTCCAAGACCGGCTCCATCTTCGTCTCGATGATCATCACTACTATCGATCGCTTGCTGAGATCGTCGCTACAGTAGAATCATTAGATCGGAAACTGCTTGCCGTGGCGTTTGAACGTTCTCTACGCACTTTTGATGACGTTGAAGTCTGCCTTCAAGCTGCGGGCTGGAAGCCAACCATAGCCGAAGACCCCAAGGTTTTTAGGAGCCTTATGGAATTCATGGAATTGCCAACGGGTCAGAGACCCGACCGTTTCGATATTATCGCTCGGTATCGTAAGAGAGACGACGATGATGACGACAATGTCTTCCGTTTCAGGGACACGTTCAAGTCTTGTTAACTCGTTGAGGTTCCCAATGATCGATTCGGTACGCCGGGTCGCCCCCCTCACATTCCGTTTCCAATCAGCACGAATCCTGCCCAATAGAACGGATGGCGATAGCTGTCGTTTTTCAGTAAGGTGAGCGCGGCCTGTCGCATCGCTTGCGGCTCATTATTCGCGTGGTCTCTTTGGAGGTTGGCGTAAAACGCCGCCATAAGCTTTGAGGTGCTGGCGGAATTAACTTTCCATTCGCTTACAACCGTCGAACGGGTGCCGGCGACGAAGAACGCCCACGACATTCCGATTACACCTTCGCCAGGAGCGAGTTTGCCATTAGCAGTTTCACATGCGGACAGGACCGCTAAATCCGCATTAAGATTCATCTCCATAATTTGCCGCGCTTCTAATCGGCCATCATTGTCTTGATCGCCTTCGGTTTTCGTCAGAAGTAAATGGGAATATAGAGGCTGCCTATTGTCGATTACGCCATGCGTTGCCAAATGGATTATCGAATATGCCGGTGCGAGAGCCTTGAAGGACTTCTCACTGGCGTCGCGGCCAATGAATACTCTGCGGCTTTTCTCATCAAAAGATTTCGCGATTGAGCTTACCTCCTGCTCCGCCTCAGGCAGAGGGCACAAGTCGGCGTTGCGTTGTTCATCTTTCCCAATCACCGGATTTCCGAAAGCGAGCAAAGACGTGTTGGTCATCCCGCCTTTCTTTCGGTTCATCTCCACTAGCACACTCAATGAAGGAGTGTAGTACAGGGCGTGGTCTTCAATGAGGAAGTGTTCGTTTGGCGTCATCAACGCTTGAAACGCAACGTTCCATAAAAAGGAATCGGGAACAATGCAAATCGTGCCGACATTGCGGAGTTGCTGTTCCGCAGGCGTGATCAAGAGCGTGTAGAGTTCCCGCGCTGCCGTCGCATAGGCAAGCCGTTGCTCCGCGAGTGCGTCATGAAACTCATTAACCTTGCGGACCAAATCCGCGGGCTTGATTGCTAAGGGATATACCTTGAGATCCGATGCGCCAGTTGATTTGTCTTTGGTCAAGACAAAGAGAGAAACGCGATCCTTGCCGACCACGTACTCTAGATAGCCGGTTTCGTTGCTTTGTGTCAGCCGGTCAAGGTCGGCTGTATTGAGTGTCACAGTATGACCGCTGCGCATGCTCAAATCGGGATGGGCGACGTAGACGGCATCTTGAAACGATTGGTATTCAAGACGGGCACCGTCCAATTCCGCGTAAAGAGAATTCAACGATGCAGAGTTGGCAGTCTCTTGTTTCTTAACGCGGTCATTGATCTCAGTGATATTTCGATTGAGGCGCTGCGCTTGCTCCTTCTCGGTAGGCGTCAGCACTTTTGTCAGATCGGCCTTGCCTTTGCTCAGTACATCGAGCAATACACGACCCTTCGCTCGCTCAGCATATAGAAGCGCCTCGACGGTCTTCCCTTGCTTGACGAGTAAATCGACCAAGGTGTGGTACGAAGCGACTTTACTCTCCAGGAAGATTTGCGATTCCACTTCGCGGCCAGCAACATCATCGCGCATCGCCTCGATCTGTTCCACCGCCTGTTTTAGAGTCTGTATCGCCAGCTCAAATCTGTTTTGCGCTGCGTATGACTGGCCTAGACTTGTCGTTGCCAGATAAGTGAGTTTTGGCAAATGCGCCGATCGGGCCATCGCAACCGCGCTTTCAGCAAGCGTCGTGCAATGCGAATAGTCCCCCATGTCGTAATAAGCCTGGGCTGAGCGCCACAAGAGTTCTGTCTCTCGTGTCTTATTCTTAGTCTCTCTTGCGACCGCAAGACTTCGGTTAAGGCTTTCTAATGCTCCGACAAAATCTTTCTTTGCAGTTAAGACAACGCCTATTCCTTCGCCCGCAGCAATCGTCACATCAATACTCTTCGTCGCCTCTTTTCCCTGAAAACTAAGCTTGAAACGGGACAACGCTTCATCGTAATTGCCAAGTCGTTGTTCAAGCACGCCAAGATTCAGAAGTACGCGCGCTGTCTCTCTCTGATTGTTCTCTCCACGATAGAGTTTCAGACTCTGATCGAACTGAGCTTTAGCCTGTGCGTAATCTTCCTGTTCCGTATATAGGACACCGATGCTATTCCGAAGACTCGCCATCATGTCGTTATCGTTCAGCGTTCTGACGATTTCCACAGCCTTGTTGAGATAGAACAGGGCTCGAACATTATCGCTGGCTTCCGTATAGACACGACCCAGCGCCATGAGGTCACCAGCAACGTAAAAGTTGTAAGACGAATCTCCGCGATTCAATTGTTGGTAAAGCGCCAGCGACGCTTGTAGTTTTTCAATCGCTTGAGTGTGATCGCCATCGCGTAGGTTTATGTCAGCCAGTGTTTGTAAGGCTCTAGCCCGGCCGTAGTCATCAGGCAATACCGCTGGAGGAGAATCCGCGCCTTTCAATTTCTCGGCCAAAGCGATGCTCTGTTCAGAGTAGTCTTTTGCTTTTTGGAAATCTTCTAGAATGAAATAGGACGCTCCGAGATCGGCTAGTAGATAAATGAGATCTCGCTGCAGGCCGGCTCGCTCAAAATATCCTCGGCTCTTTTCGTAAACCTCAATTGCTTTCGAGAATTGATTAGATGAGGAGTAGACTCTGCCGCTGTTGTAGTACGTGATTGCTAATAACTTTGGATCGTGTAGCTGGTCGGCAACTTGAATCGCGACCTCATAGATGTCGAGCGATTGCTTTGGAGATAGAGCGTAGGCGGCAGAAGCCAGGTCGCTCAAATCTTTCCACAGTTGACTGTTAACCAACTCGGGATGCGATTTCAGCAGAACTTCCCTAGACCCTTGGTCTCGATCCGAACGGCATAGTGCAAAGACGAACTCTGTCTTTGTTTGAATTTGACGCTCGGTCGATTGGGCAAACCCCAACACAGGTGCCAATAAGAGACCTATTATGACGAACGTCTTGATTAGCATTGAAATCTCGGCTTCACAATGCGGCCAAATTCCGATGCAGGGCGAATGAAAACCTCCGCGCCCTGCACCGGATTTGGGAAAAGGGCCTCATCAACCGAAAAGCCACATCAGCAGCATGACCAGAAGCCGCAACAGCTCTGCCGACGACGGAGGCGGCGGCGCCTTCGTTGTGGTTGAGTTCGATGTTCCCTGCGGCCCTCCTGAGTCGTCTGCATGCACCACGCTTGTTGGGGCAACGCTAAACGTCAGAACAGCGGCAAGGCAGAGACCGGTTAGGACTTTCCTTAGTTTCCTCATTGCATGTTCTCCTTGTTAGTTAAAATCGCCGCGATAAAGCTGCGGCTTTGGTTGAAACTTGCGCTCACTTGAGCAGAAACTCTTTGACAAAGAGTATCGTTGCGTACGTTCGGTAATCTCGATTGTCTTGCTGCGCGAAGCCGTGTCCTTCATCCTTCGCCAGGATGTACCAGACAGGAACTCGATCCTTTGTCGCCGCCACAAGTTTTGCGACGTCGCCAACGGGAACGCGCGGATCGTTTTGACCGTGAATGATCAGCAAAGGCTTCTTGATCTTTTGGGCGTTGTTGAGCGGTGCCGTCCGGTCCATGAATTCCTTCATTTTCGGATCACGTTCGTCGCCGAACTCTGCGCGCTGAATATCGCGTCTCCAGCCCTCAGTGACTTCGACGAAACTCGCCAAGTTAGTAATGCCACTCTCGGATATCGCCCCTCTGATGCGATCGCCATAAAGGTATGCAGTTGACAGCGCGATATACCCGCCGTAGCTTGCGCCTTCAACAAGGACGCGGTCGGCATCCAAGTCTGGTTGGGTCTTAATCCAATCCAGCAGAGCGCCAACGTCCTTTACTGCGTCCTCTCGGTGCATACCGTTGTCGAGAGTAAGAAATGCCTTGCCGTATCCTGACGAACCACGCACGTTCGGGTAGATCTTCGCCACCCCTAGTTCATTCAGGAAGTAGTTGTCTTCATCACCGAACCCCGGACGATGCTGTTCCTCCGGGCCCCCGTGGATGTCGATAATTACCGGACGCTTACCTTTGAATTTCACGGGAGGGCGATAAAGAAAGCCTGAGATTGATCGTTTGTCGAACGTGGACCAGTGAATCAACTCTGGGATCGAGAACTTTTCAGTCTCGACTCCATTCGTAACACTCTTGGCCCAAAGTTCTACTTTGCCAGTTTCTATGTTGACTGAGTAAACGTCATTAGCAGTGCGCGGTGACTTAAAGTTGAAAGCGAGATCGGTCGAGTTCTTATTCCACTTGGGATCAGAGATGATGCCAACCGGAAGCTCTGGTGTCGCGCGTTCTTTGGCCGCGCTGATATCGAAGAGATGAAGGCGTGATACGCCATCCTCATTCGTAATGTAGGCTAGGGTTTTCCCATCAGGCGCGAGCCGAAACTCATCAACATCCCATTTCGGGTTTGATGGGACGTAACTCATTTTGCGAGTCGCCAATTCAACATAAGCCACGCGCCGCATATCTGAATCATGATCGGTGACCACATAGATGCCTTTGCCGTCTTTGCTGAACTGCGGGTAGTCATAAAGCTCCGATGTCTCACTCTTCGGTGAAAGCAGAGTCTTGCTTCCGGTCGCGACATCAATCAACCAGAGTGAGCTGGTTGTGTTGGAAGTGAAATCGCAAAAAACGATTTGCTTGTCATCCGGCGACCAATCGTATGCTTTGAAATAATTCCCGGAAGATTTTGCGATCAGATGATCACTCGTTGGATTGAACGGATCGATTAGACGTAGGCTTACTCCAGAATCACCAGTAGGGGTAGAGCTGTAAACGATCTTATTGCCGGCGTTGGACCAAACCGGTTCAGTGTTTCTGGACTTCCCGTCGGAAAGCATCCTGCTTTGCAATCGGTCGATTTCGTAAAGATATAATTGAAAGGCTTCATTGCCGCCGGCGTCTCTGGTGTATGCGAGATATTTACCTTGAGGCTGAAAGTACAGGTCGTAGATTCCGTTTTCTCGGATGTAGATCAAGGACGGCTGCGGTTTCGTACCGGGACTACTCACGCGGGAGATCCACGTAACACTAGAGAGTCCTTTGAGCCAAATCTCACGCTTCTCAAAGTCCCATCCAGCCAAGGGCAAACCATAGACACCTGAATAGGGTGCAAGTTCGCGAGCAAGCGACGTGGGAACTGGCGGGACTCCGACTGCCTCGATGTTCCTGCCCGGCGAGATTACGTCGTTTTGCGCTGAAGCCTGGGAAATAATCAGCAGCAGGGCCAGAAATGCCACGATCGAACGTGACAAAAACGACGCGTAACCGCCTGGTCCCGGGGGATAGCTACTTAAAATCATGGGTTGAATTCTTCGCGCAGTCGGCCCGGAGAGCGAAAGGTCACGTCCTTCGGGCAGTTTCTATCGGCTTCACCTGCTATAGACGCGACATTTGGCCAGAAATTCCAGCCGAGACAAAAAATATTTTCAGAGGTCGGGGATCGGACCTACGGTTCGAAGATTTCTGCAGTTATTTTTCCAAAAATCGGAATTTCTGTCCAGTTGTCGCGTCTTGTGAAGGTAAAGGACGACCTCTAGTCGGATACCTCATTCAGCGAAGTGTTTAGGGAGATCTATCGCTTTGTGAGTTCTGCACAATTCTCTCTCTTCAACAGCGGTATCGTCGGGGAATCCTCGGCGACACGCTCCCTCCTGCGCCAAATCGGCGTGGCGGCTCGATGCGATTTCACCGTGCTTATCTCAGGGGAATCGGGAACCGGCAAAGAATTAGTCGCTCGCGCCATTCATGAACAGGGTGCCCGTGCTGCGAAGCCTTTCGTCTCGGTCAACTGTGGCGCCCTCACGGAAACATTGTTGGAATCAGAACTCTTTGGACACGAGCGTGGTGCTTTCACGGGCGCTAATGAGAAACGAAAAGGATTGTTCGAGGCCGCTCACACAGGAACTATCTTCCTTGATGAGATCGGAGAAATGTCACCGGCCTGCCAAGTAAAGCTGTTACGTGTCTTACAAGAAGGTGCGGTTAGAGCCGTGGGCGCTCGCGCTGAAACGTCCGTCGACGTCCGAATCATTGCCGCCACTAATCGCAATCTCATACAGGAAATGGGTGCCGGCCGTTTTCGCAAGGATCTATTCTATCGGATTGCGGTATTGACAATTGAGACCCCACCACTTCGTAAACGTCCCACGGATGTTCCGATACTCATCCACCATTTCATGCGTGAGGCAGAAGAGAAGATCAAGAGCCCGCACAAGCATGAGATCGAATCAGACGCGCTAGTCGCACTCTGCAATTATGGCTGGCCCGGAAACGTACGCGAATTGCGGCATGTCATAGAAAGACTCGTCGCCACTACTATAAAGGGCAAGATAACCGCTGAAGCCGTGGACACAGCCATGGCGTCAGCGACTTCCTTTGCGAGCGCTCAGATCCCTCTAATGCTATACGAGAATGATTCGCTCGACGCATTTCTTGACAGAAGTTTTATTGCTCTTTACCAACAGTTAATGGCCAAGACCGGAAATCATTCGATAGCTGCCCGCCTTTTAGGGCTATCTCGGACGTCCCTCTATCAACGGCTTGAGCGCACGCAAAAGCGAATGCAGGATAGAGGAGAGTTTATCGATTTGCCCAAGAATGGACGCTCAAGACCTCGCTAGCACAGGCTTCCAATTCTAGGTTCCCAGAATTATTGAAATCGCGCCGACTAATCTACAACTTGGGTCCTCCAGTTGGGGACTCTTCCAATTTGATTGCGGACGATAGTCAATTTATATTACTGAGATAGAACCGCTACTAGAGTCATATTAGAGGCCAATTCTCGTATTGTGCTACCAATGCAAAATAGGATGCAGTGTCAAGCAATCTACTGGAGTTAAAATAAGCATCTAAGCGTTCGGCGGAGGAAACTATGATAACGCTGCTGACTGGTAGAACGTCGATCTCCAAAGATGGAATCGCATCTAAGCTAGAGCTCGTTTGGAAACTAAATGTGCGGGCAGGGTTCACGTCTGTCAAAGTTTATCTCGACCCATCAATGCGCGGTATTCCACCGGAATATCACGCGCACACTTCGACCGCAGTTACCTATCCTCCCTCGATATCGATCACACATCCAGATTATTTCTTGTCGGAGAATAGCGGAATCGTAAGTTTCCGTGTTCTAGCTCTCTCAGCCCAGAACATCGCGGGAAGTCTGCAAAGGAAAACCATACCGTTTGAATGGAGAAATCCAAGAAGCGCCCCTAAGCGAGTTGAAATCGCTGTAGTGACAGAATCATTGACCACCAGAAAATATCAGCTAGTGGGCATCAACGTCGCACACGGTGTTATAGATTTCGTGACTCAGCGCGGCAATTCATCTTTTCATTTTCCAACTGAGGCGCACCTTTGTCAGATACCATACTGGGAGTTTTCAAAGGATGCGGCATTATTCCAATCTGCATCCAACACAACGGTTAGAAGTGTCACCTGGCCGATGGAATTGAAGTATTGGCACTCCTCGGAGGGTGAACAGTATCTTATCAGTCAGATTCGTAAAATAGACCGGCGGCGACCCTCGACGATTCCCATGAGGATCGCTATATGTCCCTTCGAGTTATCGACTGCAGTCGATGTTCGACAATCGTTCTTGCGAGAGCTGGAAATCCACTCGCGCCTTGGCGTGGCTGTGAAGGTCATTTCACCTAAGACTCTTGCAAGCGTTATCGAAGATGCGTCCTCAATAGCTCTTTATGGTGAAGCTCTAGGATTAGACTTTGAAGGAACGGACTCTGAGCTTTCTGACGGATTCCTTTCATTGAGGTTGGACTCAGATCGAATTAATGACCTCAGCAAGATATACGGTGAAATACTTAGGTCATCGGTGCGGTGGAGCGATTATAAGGACGGCAAGGCACTATCATTCTCTTCTGAAGAATCGGGCATACAAATCTTTAACAGAGTCAGAATGCTGCAAAAGCGGTCATCTGCGAATTAACCGGTCGTTGCGAAATTGTTGACGGGGTCCTCGGCACCTCTAGGGCATCGCGGCACATTTGGTCATCCTTAATACGTGCCGATTAATGACACCTCTAACGGCTGAGATTTGCTCTATTACGCTCACGGCGTCGGCCATCTCACGATTACTTTCGGCGCGGCTCTTAATTTAGAACCTGATCCTCATGCCTTGCCCGACTTCGCGAGAGATTTCGCGTCCCACCTGAGCAATCACAGCAGCGGCCTGTCGAAGCTTCGCGGCCTCCAGTCCAGCATTTCGGATCTGGCCGGCAGCATCAACTTGGCTCACATAAACAGCTCTGTTGGCATCCAGCTCTTTGTGATAGCTCTGCTCCACACCACCCCGTGCTTGTGCCGCGCCACGCCGATAACCTCCAATCGCCTCACCGGCCCCTGCGTTGACTCCGGCGATTTGCTGACCGGCTTGCTTATCGATCGCAACCTTAATGTCGCCTTCATATTGCTGACTGCTAGAGACAGACTTACTTGCAGCAGTGTTCTGCAGACCGGTTGCCGTGTCGCGATAGTTATCGGCACTCTGATTGACACCGCGATTCCGGTTTCCGATCCCTGCGTTGTAAAATCCCCCGCTGAGCAACGGGCGAACGATAGGAATCTCCGGTGGAAGCAAGTCTGCGAGATTACGTCCCCATTGGTCGTTCTTGGCCGCGTGAGCATCGGCCGCAGCCGCGTACTTCTCCTTGTCAGCGGACGCAGCAAAAGTACCAACTTGCTGATCTTTCCCGATGTTTGTTTCGCGAATACTACGCGAGACATCGGCCCCGACTTGGGTTTTCTGAAATCCCGCCGCCGCCTGAATGATCATCCGCTGCGTGGTCGCGGCACCGCTCGTAGCTGCGACTTGGCTAGTTAAAGCTGCCTGAATTGAAGCGAGCTGTGCTGATCGTTGTCCTTGGGCTCGTAGGTTGCCGCCTTCCTGTTGGCCAGCTGATCGAGTGACGTCGGCTTGGTATCCTGCGTTGTACTGAGTGCTTTCAGCTTGGCGGTTAATCGAGGCAGCGGCTTCAGCGCTGTACTTCTCAATGCCGGTGCCAACCATCGCGCCCATCCAGCTTGAGACCACGGTAGCCACAGACTCATAGACGCGACCGGACAGTATGTACAGGGAAATAAAAGGAGTGCCGTAAAGACAGAGAGCGCCCAAGCC
>Ga0070698_100000009_pt1 | contig 118976 bp, 86 predicted proteins | sample KBSK1502metaG_FD_65477 | JGI IMG/M metagenome (GOLD analysis project Ga0070698, IMG submission 65477) | Corn, switchgrass and miscanthus rhizosphere microbial communities from Kellogg Biological Station, Michigan, USA - KBS K1-50-2 metaG | ecosystem: Host-associated > Plants > Roots >... | reverse complement strand
GAGTGCGAGGAAACCTCAGCTCAGTTGCCGCGCAGGGGGGGTCGGCGATGCGTCAGCCACGGTTCACGTTGCCGGATCAGCCGCAACACGTGATTCAGCGGGGAAACAACCGATCGGCCATCTTCGGCGCTGAATTGGATTATCGGTTGTTCCATAACTGGCTTTCGGGAGCGTGCCACCGGCACGGCGGTTTGGTCCACTCGTACGTCTTCATGACCAACCACATTCACCTGCTGCTGACTCCTCGCGCCCAGGATAGCATCGCGTCTGTGATGCAATCCGTCGGTCGACGTTATGTCCGGTATTTCAACGACAGGTATGGTAGGACAGGGACGCTCTGGGAGGGCCGGTACCGAGCTACGGTGATCGATACTGAAGAGTATCTCCTCACCTGCTACCGCTACATCGAAATGAATCCCGTGCGCGCAGGAATTGTTGCGCATCCACACCAGTACCAATGGTCAAGTTATGGCGCAAACGCGCTGGGGCTTCACGATGCTCTTGTCGTCCCTCACGAGCGCTATCAAGCATTAGGACGCAGCGTCGAGGACCGTGTAGCTGGGTATCGTAACCTGTTCCAAAGTGTCCTCGACGAGCGCACGATCACAGATATCCGCGAAGCGACCAACAAAGCTTGGGCTTTAGGACGCGTGTCCGAGATGACGGCAGGTCGTCTCAACCGCCGAGCGCACGCACTCATTCGAGGCCGCAGGCAGGCGGGCAAACGAGCCGACCCCTTTCTCTAATTTGGAGTCTGACCCTATTAGCTAATTGGAGTCTGACCCCTATTCCCCTAATTGGAGTCTGACCCTTTTAGCTAATTGGAGTCTGACCCTATTCTTCAGCGAGGACCCTCGGGCTGCCCTCCCTTGGCAATCTGGGTTTTCTCCTTCGCCGCAGCTCGCAGCATCGTGATCGCGGCGTACAACACGACGAACACGACCAGCCAGGCGACTACCCTCGCCGGCAGCGATTTCACAACATAGGCCGCGAGCAGCACACCCGGGATACCGCCGATCGCGAGGGCAATCGCTGCCTTCAGGTTATAGGCGCCGCTCTTCACGAAGCGGAGGCTCCCAATCGGCATCAGGAAGGCACACGAGCCCATCATGATCGGGAAGGCCGTGGTCGGTGCCATGCCTAACAACGCGATCATGACGAGACAGGGCGCGTACAGTCCGAGGCCGAGCGTCATCAGGGCACCCAGGACAAAATTCCCCACGACGCCGACGACGAGTAGTGCGCCGGTCAGGCCCAGGGCATCCCCCCCCGGCACCACGTTCAAGGCACGAAGCAACATCACGACCGAGAGCACGAGCAGGCAGGCGCCCATGCCTACCTGCACCTTGACGCGAGAGAAGCCTGACACGACGCCGGCGCCGAGCCACGAACCCAACACGGCCGCGCCGATCAACGCCACGAGCGTCGTCATGTCGACCTGGATGATCGCGATGTAAATAAACGCCTGGATGACGGTGGGGATCGTATGACCGACGTTCAGTGTGCCCGGAATAACTCGATCATCCACCATCCGCAGATGGTGAAACGCGGTCGTCGTCGTGGCGAACGACCCGATGCCCAGCGTGTCGAAGAAGTTCGTGACAAACCCGATGAGGAGGCCGGCCGGTGTCGGCTTTGCGCCGTCCCGCGCGACGTGACTCTGGCCCATGCGTAACCAGCCGATCAGGTACACGGCGCCGAATAATCCCAGCAGCACAAACAGCATGGCCTTCGCACTCATGGGGTTCCCTCGTGGCGGTGTAGGTTTGGACCGGCAAAAACGCCGCTACAAGGTCGCCTTACCGTGCGAGCCCGTCAACGAGCGAACTTACCGCACGACGCGAATCGGGTTCGTTACGATGACGTTCCCTACCACGCCTCGAAAGATCGCTACGTCGATGCGAAGGTCGCCGGGGGCGGTCGGTTCGTACTCGAAGTCATACGTCTCGCCAACACCAATCGTCAGCATCGCCGCACGCACCGTCGCCTGGTTAGGTGGCAGGTCGGCGCCATCCTTCGCGATCGCCCGCCATTGAACGAGCCCCGATTCGCCGCGGAGCGATACGACCAGCGTGAAGTTCGGCGTGATATTGATGATCCTGAACCGGTGCTTTACACCCGCCGTGATCTGCATCGGTCCCGGTTTGGTCGACCGGTTGATCTCCACGGCGGGCGGAGCTCCCGGCGCCGGCGGAGGACCCGCTCCACCGAGCAATACGATGTGATCCACGGCTGGATCGAACTTCGCGCCAGGCTCCAGCACCACCAACGCTCCGTACATGCCGGAGACGAGCTGCCTGCTATCGTGGCCGTGCGTGTGGTACATGAACGTGCCGGCGCGCGGTGGCGTGAAGTTTACATCGAACGTCTTGTCGGGCTCCACCGGCGGCATGATCCGCCCCGCCTGGCCGCTCCATCCGGGCACGCCGTCATTGAAGCTCTCCAGCTCGAGACCGTGCCAATGGATGGCGAATAACTCGTGGATGCTGTTCCTCACACCGATCACGACCGGTTCACCCTTCCTGAGGATGATCGGCGGACTGGGGTTCGTGACCACATCGCTCGCCGCGCTATCGTTGGCCAGTGAGAATCCGATGCCCGCGTTAGGCCCGTATCGACCAGGAATCTCGCGAGCGTCCAGCGAAAGGCGGCGCCGCAGCACGTGCGTGTCGACGTCGGGCGCGGCCGTCTCATCTCCGGGCTGCACCGTGATCCCGAGCACCAGGCCCGCCATGGCCCTGGCCGGATCATGTTCGGCGTGTGCGTCATGCGCCCCTGGGTCCGCTACGTCGCCGTCGCGCAGCCGGCCGCTCACGTGGGCAAGGATGTGACAATGGAACAACCAGTTCCCCACGCGATCGGGCACCCAGCGCATCGTCATCGTAGTGCCGGCGGTCATCAGTTCGGTCGTGACCAGCCGCCGGTTTGGCGTTCCATAGACCACGTCGCGCAACGCGGTTCCACGGCTCTCGACCGTATAGAACGTTCCGTGCAAGTGCATCGGATGCGGCGCAACGCTGGCGTTGATCACGCGCCACTCGACCGCGAGTCCGAATGGAACCGACAAGCGTTCCGTATGCGGCCACGAGCGGCCGTTTACTACGAACGTGAGTTTCCGAGGGGTTCCCGGCGGTGGAATTGGACCGAGCCACTCACCAATGACAAAAACCCGATCTTCGTTAGGGTCCGCACCGGGAGCGTCGACGATCAGTGCGCCGGTCAGCTGGCCGTCCGCTCCGGTACGCTGGGTGAACACCGAATCGGCGGTCTGGCCCCAGTAGTAATACGTGCCGGGCGCCCCGGCCTTGAATCGGAACTCGAGGCCTTTTCCCGGCACCATCGTGGCGAATTGATCGTTCGCCTGTGGACGCGGTCCCACACCGTGCACCTTCAAGGGAACGGGCAACCGGTTGCGCACGAACATGTGGATCTCGGTTCCCGCGGGAACACGGATGAGCGGTCCGGGGATGTTCGGGGCGCCGCCTTCGACGGCAAAGGCGTACACATCGCGAACCGGTCCGTCAGCCCCCTCTGGCCGCCAGATGGCTCGCACGGCCTCGAGGCGCACCTTCAGAATCTTGCCGGTGACCGTGCCGGCTGGCTCACGATTGTCGTGAGTCACGGCTTCCGCCGCCGGTCGCGCGGGGGTACTTGACGCCTGTGCGAGCAGGCTGGACGTGATAGCGCAGCCAAGGAGCGCGCAGCCTAACGCGTGTCTCATTCGGGCGGCCGAACGGACGGCGGCAGTTCCAACGCCGGCCGGCGTTGTCCCCGGTGGCACGTGGTGCAGTTCACCTGCGGATTCGTGCTGCGCAGGTTCGGAATCTTCTTCAGGTACTCGGTGTTGATGGCATTCAACATCACGGTCATGTCGCGCGCGATCTGCTTCGTCGGTTTTTCATCAGAATCCCAGACACCAGGCTTGTGACAGTGCGTGCAATCCACGCCCAGGGCGACCGTAAATCCGAATTCCATGATGCGGAGGAAGCGGCCGGCAGTGGCGCCCTTGTACTGCTGGATGTTGTTGAAGACGTCGACCGCCAACTGCTCCTCCTTGCCGGCGATGAACTTCTTCAAGTCGGCAAGTGCGGCGGCCTGGTCGAACGGTGGGCCAGGAGGTATCGAATCTTGCGCGTCGATCTCACTCGTCAGGCACAGCGCAAACAACAGCGCGGCGTGGACTCTCATAGATGACCTGTTTTGGTAACTCCGAAGACGATAGGGCTCACGGATCGCGGGGGCAAGAAGGCGATCTGAAAGCAGGCCGCGCGTTGAATGGAACGGGTTCCACAGGCTGCACCTCCGACGGACGTACCGTAGATGGGAGCCGTTCCCTGGCCGTTCCTCCTCTGTTCTTTGCGACCTGGCGGCACTAAGGCGTACGCGGCTTCGTGTACAGCGGACCGAACTCGTCCGGCAATCGCTCCGCGTAGGGCGGTTGCCATACCTTCCGCGCGGCGGACTCGCGGTCGCGCGCCAACAGTGCCTGCGCCGTCAGCGGACCCTCGACGACCAGGAATCCCTTGCCGGTGAGCGAAGGGCCCTCGACGATATAGACCGGCCGATCCGCATACTTCGGGAGCAAGGTCGCACGCAGCTCCGCGCCTTCGTCCCAGGCAAACACCGGCGCGTCGGCGTTGAGCAGGTCGATCGGGTTGTACGTCGCCGCGGACGCAAAGTCCGGCGTATGCCTGCCGCGAACGAGGACCAGGCTCCTGCCTAACTGGTGAGCCGCCACCAGCTCACGCGGATCAGGACGCATGCCGAGGTAGTGGTGGTACTTATCGATCGCCCGCCACGACGTGAAGTTGACGAGCCCCATGACGACGAGCGCCGCGATGGCCAAGTGCACGCGGCTGGCAGGGCGTGCCTCTGCTGCTCCGTCGCCCGTCAGCACTTGCAGACCGCTCGCCGACAGGACGACCAGCGGGACGATCATGAGGTACCAGTATCGCGCAGCGAAATCCGGCCCACCGCTGAAATAGTAGAAGAAGTGAGCCCCGAATATCGCGGCCGCCCAGGTCAGCATGAGGTAGTCGCCGTGGCGCCACCGCCGTGAGACGAGCCGCAGCATAACGAGGAACAGCGATCCGATGCCCCAGCCGAACAGTTCGGTGTTGAGGGTGGTGATGTTGAGGTTCGCGTTGACTACCGCATCGAACACCCCATGCCCGGGAGACGGATCCAGGGCCCAGCCGACTCCGCGATCCGGCCCGAACCCGAGCGAGTTGCTGTTGGGCCCCATGTATCGGTCGGCCCATGTCATGATTGGGAAGGTGAACGGATCTCCGGTGAGCGCTCGATTGTAGAGCGCGACGAGGGTGCCGATGACCAGGCCCCCAGCGCCCCACGCGACGATCGATGACCACTGGAGCCTCCGCCCACCCACGCCAAGGTTCCAGAGTCCAAGCAGACCAACCAGGATCATGCCCTCCAGTGGTCGGATCATGCCGACCATGCCCGTGGCCAGCCCTCCCGCGAGCGCCCACGTCGCGCGCCCGCTCTCCCTCGCTTTTGCCACGCAACAGGCACCGGCCAGCGCACACGCCAACGATGACGAGTGCGTCATGAAAGTCATGCCGACGAGCGAGTGCCATGGTGATGCCGCGAGGAGTAACGCCGATGTCCGGGCAGTCCGTGCATCGTATAAATGCCTGACGAGTACCCACGTAAGAACAACACAGAGGCCGGCGAGCAGCGGGTTCACCAGCCACGCGGCGCCGGCACGGACGCCAATGGCGAGGACAAATGGCCAGCCTGGCGGCGCGCTGGCGTACCATCGGGTGGTGTCGAAATCGAACAGGTCGAGGTTGAACGCATCCAGCACCGGCGGAACCGGCATCGCCAGAACGCCAGTGGCGAGATACCGTGCCTGGTACAGGTACGATACCTCGTCACCGATGTGAGGGTGGCGCTGATAGGAAAAAATGCTGAGCGTCGCCGAAAGGATCGTCACGAACGCCGCCGCGATCAGCACGATGCGGTCAAACCCCGACGTTGGTTCAGCGCTCCCAACGCCCCTCATGAAGCGCCCGACACCGTCCACGGTTTCGTCGGGAATCGCGATGGCCGCGAGCACGATTACGCCGAGGTTCGCAGCCTGGACCCACGTCGCGAAAGCCAACTCCTGCACGTAGAACGACGGGTCGCGCGAAAGCGTAGCGCTTGTCAGAGCAAATGCGACGGCGATGACGGCCAGCTGCCAGGGGGCGACGTTTGCGCGCAGCCAGGATCGAATGGGCGGCCAGGCCCATCGCAATCCGAAGAGCACAACAATCGACTGCATAACGAGCAGGCCCAGCGCCCACGGTGCGTGTTCGACGAGCCACGCGATCGACCGGTAGTGCTGGTAGTGCATCCTGGGCCCGGCGTCGACCATCTGGAGCGCGGCGCCATGGCCCACGATGGCCAGTGACAGCAGCAAGCCGGCGACTCTCCACGGGCTGGCGACGGCGAAGCCGAGCACGATGAGGGCGAAGCACAGAGCGATTGGCATCGCGACGTCCCCGCGCAGGAATCCCTCGGCGTCGCGAAAACGTGGATCTGCCAAGGCCCACACCACGGTGGTCACCGCGAGGAACCAACACGCCACTCGCGTGACGATGAAACCCGTTGAGCGTGGCTTCGCGTCGACCGCCGCTATCATGAGCCGTTCCTGAAGCGGGCAAAGGTCCTGATCGCGGCGACCCAGTCCTTGAATCCGATCTTCTTGCCTTCCTCACGGGAGCGCGGGAAGTACTTGATCGGCACTTCGCGAATCACGCGACCGGCCGCCAGGAGTTTCGCCGAGATCTCGTGATCCAGCTCGAAACCGCTGGTCTTCAAGTCGAGCGGCTTGATCACGTCGTACTTGAACAACTTCAACGCCGTGACGGTGTCCGTGAGATACCGTCCGGTGAACAGCAGGGCAGCGAAGCTGAGGCTCTGGCCGCCGACGAAGGCCGGCAACGATTGGTCGGGGTGTTTGCCCGTGAGCAGGTTGACAATCACGCCGCGTCCGGGGTGCTTGAGGTACCGGCTGCCATACACCGCGTCGACCCCGGGCTCGAGGATCGCGGTGAGCATCGGGATGTAGTCGTTAGGGTCGTATTCCAGGTCCGCATCCTGGATGATGATGTACTTGCCCTCGGCCAGCGCCAGCCCGGTGCGCACCGCGCCACCCTTGCCCTGGTTCTGTTCGTGCGTGCGCAGGGTCACGGACGGAAACCGCCTGACGATTTCGGCGGTCCGGTCCTTCGACCGGTCGTCGACGACGATGACCTGGGCCGTGAGCCCGAAGCGCGACAGGTCTACCGCCAGGACCCGCTCCAGCAGCGTGCCGATGAACTGCTCTTCGTTGTAGGCCGGAATGACAACAGAGAGCTTGTCGTCAGGCATCGGTCAGGTATCGCTCGATCAATGCCACATCGGCCGGTGTGTTGATCCCGACGGCTTCGGCCGTGGACGTGGCAGGAATCGTATGAACCGGTGACGCGGAATCATGCTGTGCCACGAGCCAGGGAACGAACGGCAGGAAGTTCTTCTCCTGCGTGGCGCGCCCACGCGCTGCGTCACTCGCGAATCGCGGCAAGAGGTCGAGGTATGCACGGCGCGAGAGACAGAAGAGGCCGATGTCGCCCTCACCGACGTCGGGCATCACGTCGCCCTCGCGTTTCTGCAACACGCCCGTAATCAGGCCATCTGCGTTGCGCACCCAGTGAATGTACGGCGCAGGCATCACGACCGTGGGCATCACCAACTCGAACCCGACACTTTTCGCGGCGGCTTCGGCCAGCCGTTGCACGGTGCGTGAGGACACCGCAATCTGGTCGCACCAGGTGATCCAGATCTCGTCAGGCTGTGCGCGATCCACGACGTCATGCGGGATGAGGATGGCGTCGAGCATCCCGGTCGGCGACTCCTGGATGGTGAACTCGACGGGCACGCCGACGGATTCGCAGCACGCACGCACCGCGCCTTCACTCGCCGGGTTCACCACGAGCACGAATCGTTCGACAAATGGCGTGTAGAGGTCAAACAGGTATTCGATCATCGGACGCCCAAGCACCGGAAAGATTGCCTTGGGCAAGTGCGATTCCAGCCGGGATCCCGACCCGGCCGCCGGAATGATCATGAGCCTCTTCATTCGCGATCGGGCGCGAACGTCGCCCTGAGCGCGACCAAATCGGGGAACGACCCGACAAATCGTTCGGATGAAACGACACGACCGGACCTGACCGATGCCACGTACGCGCCTGAGGCGATGGCGGCTGCCAGCCCCGCCTCGCTGTCCTCGATCACCAGCGTTCGGCGTGGCGCCGATCCGGATTGCTTCATCGCCGCGACGTAGACATCCGGCTCCGGCTTGCCCTGGCTGACGTCATCGGCGGTCACGGTGGCGGCGAACGATTCGCTCCAGCCATAACGCGCGAGCACCGCGTCCGTAGTCGCTCGGGAGGCGCCAGTGCCAAGCGCCAACGTGGTCCCATGACGCGACAGGGCGCGCAGGCAATCCGCGCTATCCGGAAACGCGATGTCGTCGCGCGCGAGACAATCGCGGGCCCGCTGCTGCTTGAATTGCGTCCATTCGCGAAGCTGATCCGGCGTGGGCGCCAGGGCGGCAGTGCCTTCGATGACGACTTCCTTTGTGCGACGCCCGGCAATCCGGTCGTACGGTGGGCCATTCACTCCCACATGGCGCCAGAGCTCTTCGAACGCGCGCCGGTGGCATCGAGTCGTGTCGACCAGAACGCCGTCCAGATCAAACAGCCACAGGTCGACATCCAGCCGGACCGGCGAGACCGACACGTTAGGCGGCTCCCCTGGTCGACGGCGGAGGCGGCGACGCTTCCGCAACGGGTTTCGCGGAGCGTTTCCTGAACGCGGTGAGCAGCGAGCGGAGACCACCCCACACGGTCGTTCGGCGCGCCTTGGCCGGCGCGAGCGGGAAGAACTGGACCGGCGTCTCGATCAGCTCCGCCCGATCCGCCAGCAGCCGTGACAGCAGCTGCTGGTTGAACGACGGATGCTTCAGGTCGAGTCCCGCCGACAACAACAACGTGCTGCGCACGGCGCGGGCCGACGAGAGCGTATCCGAGACGTAGCGTCCGTAGCGCGCCAGGTAGGCCAGGCTGAGGAGGTGACTGCCGACGTAACTGATGGCGCCGAGCATCACGTTATGGTGGTAACGGAGCTTGTACGACTCGCGAATGTCGGCGACCGACAGCCGTCGGCTTCCCCAAACGGCATCGAACCGCCGGTTGGTGAGAAACGACGCGAGGTTGATGATGTCTTCGCCCCGGTACATGCCTGACGAGTCGAACAGAATGACATAGTCGAACGCGCCGCTGCCGATGGTGCGGAGAAAGGCATCCGATTCGGACACTCCACCAGCGTCGACGTTGTGGACGCCGAACGGCAACGCAGCGGAGAAACTCGCCGGCAAGGTCTCCCGGTCCCGGTAAAACACCGTGATCTCGAATGGGAGCCGGGCCAGCCCGCCCCGGTGCGCCTCGAGGATCGTCTGCGTGACGGTGTTGAGCGACTGGCTGTCGAGCAACCAGACCGCAATGCGCGTCCGCTCTTCCTCACGGAGTGCCGCCTCGATGAACGGCGTCAGGACCTTGGATGCGTCGTGATACCCGCTGCTGCCTACCTCATAGTTGCCGATGCGCACCAGGCGCGGGTCTTCGAGACTTTCCAGCCTGCCCAACGGCACGTACGGCTTGTCGTCGACGCCGTGCTCACGGTCATTCAACAGGTAGTGCGTGATCAGGCACGGCGTCGGAATCGGCCGCGTGTTGCGCTCCTTCAGGTAGTAGACCGCGCGTTCCATGAGGTCCACTGCGCTGATCTCCGCGGTTTCCGCGTCTTCGCGCAGGTTTGTTATCAGGACCTTGATGGCGGTCAGGTTACGGCCGATCGCCTCGCCAAGCCCCGGGGCGACGTACGATGGAAACAGGCTGGAGTACTGCGTCCCAGGCGCGTAGATGATCACGTCAGCGTCCGCAATCCGATCCAGCAGGTCCGGGTTCACCGCAGGTGAAACGGTCCGCTGCTCGATGAAACCGCGAATCACGTCCGGCGACGCCGTGCTCAAGTCGTCCTGCTCTGATCGCGTCGGGACCCGGTCCAGCAGGAAGAAGTCGCTGATGCGATGGCGCTGCGTTCCACCAACGATCTCTTCCTCGGTCGCCAGCAGGTGATTCTGGTCGTCGAGCGCCACGAGACAGGCGTTGGACCCGTCGGTGACGTTCAGGATGATGCCGTTAGGCAGCGCGAGCAGCGCACAGTACTCGGCGACGGCGGTGTTGAAATGTCGTCCAACGGCCAGGAAACAGCCGGCGAAAACGATGTTGCCCAGCGCGCAATCACTGAAGTCGAAGCCGTACGCGCTGCGCCCCAGTTCCGTCTCGAACAGGTTCAACGCGAGCGCGAATGGGCGCCGGTCTGCCTCCTTCAGCTTTCCTACCTTCGATGCGAGACGCGCCAGCCAGTCGCTGGAAAAGGCATCCGACCGACCGGTCATCACGTGAATGGCTTCGATTCCTTGCGCGTTTGAACATCCAACCGGAAGTCGGAGATCGAGCAAGGCCACGAGCTCCGGATCGGCGGTCTGCAGTTCCGTGGCAAGGCGCGAAGCGTTCTTGCGGAAATCCGAAGGTCCAAGGCAGTCGCCGAGGAACCGTCGCACTTCGCCAGTTGAAGCGCCGTCGTCGTAGCCGTTGATGGCGATCGTCAACTTCACACGCGGATGGCGGATCAGTTGCTGCGACAGCACGCTTGATCCTCGGCCGCCGGAAAACAGGACGACATGTACGCCATCATCCCGGCCGTCCTTCACTCCGATCACGGCGGACGGATCGGTCGGGGACGTCGCCAGTGATACCAGCGGATCGGGGACGGTCATGCTGTCGTCAGGCGGCGCCAGGATTCCGCCTCATAGCCCGTGAACAACTCCTCGCGGTAGCGGACGAGGAAGATGACCGACAGCAGCAACGGGGCGCTCTTGAAGAGCCCAACCACGACCAGCGCCACGGGCGATGTGATTTCCATGGGACGCAGCGGCACGGTGAACGCCACGTTTTGCGTGATCGAGAAGACAAGGATGGCGGCGATGAGCGCAACGGCACCGCGACTGAATTGTCGATACGAAGCAATCACGTACGCAATCAAGGGAAACAGCAATACGAGGTAGTGCTCCCACACCGTCTGCGAGAGCGCCAGGCAGCCGGTGAGTGCGAGAAGAAAGTCGAAGTGGCGCCTGGCAGCCGGCAGCAGCGCGCGAGTCCGGCTTTGCCAGACGAGCCAAGCGAAAAGAAGAAGCATCGACGACTTGACGACGATGACCGCCGCACTGATGAACGATGGTCTCACAGCGGGCGACGCATATTCTCTCAGGTTCTCAGCGGCGACGTACAAGGAGCTGTTGTACAGCCACACATAGCTGTTGCTCAGCCCATTGCGCACAACGTCGAGGAATTGGAGGTGCACCGGCCAGCCCAGGAGCAGAATCGAAACCAGTCCGCAGGCCACTCCCCACGCACCGAGAGCAAGAAGCATGCGCCATCCGCCCAGGAGGCCGAGGATAACAAGCGCAATCGCAAAGGCCGGCTTGATCGCGACGGCAGCCACGAGGCACCCAGCGGTCAACCAAGTCCGGTTGCGAATGTGTGCGATCATCGCCACAGCCAGGAGCAGAAACACCAGGGGCGTGGTCTGTCCACCGACACGATAGACGGACCAGAACGGCTGAAACAAGAGCACCGCCCCGGAATACATCGCGGTAAAACGCCATCGCGCCGCATCGGTTTCCTCGACGAACGACAGGTCGTGACGATAGAGAATCCAGAGCGCAGCGAATAATGCGGCTGTTCCGACAATCTTGAACGCGATGAGCGCGGCGCCCGGCGCTAGCCAGCCGAGTGGCGCATACAGCAGCGCGGAGAGCGGTGCGCCCCAGAAAAGCATCCCGCCCTGGGGGGCGCTGCCGGTTATCAGGCTGCTCGAGTCATAGAGGTCGGCAATCTGCCAGCCAAGGATTCGCCGGCCTGTATCGTAGAAATTCGCGAAATCCCACCCTGATCCAGCGGGAACGATGATGCCTATCGCCGCGGCGACGAAAATGATCGCTGTGAATGCGATCGCGAATCGACGGTTGACAACATCAGATGTCATCTGGAACGCGTACGATCCGGCCTTCGGGGGAGTAACAGTCTGGACGGTGAATGCTGTCGACTGCGCGCTCCAACGCCAAGCCCTCGCTCTCTTTCCGGCGCGACTTCGCGCAGTAAGCGCCCAGGAATCAGGATACGATTCTCATCGGAACATGCCGGAGTGACCTGACGGGATTACATTCTCGCCATGCATCCAATGGCCGCCGGCGCATCGTAATGGAGACATACGGGCAGTCCGGTACCCTCGGGACCGCGCCGGGCGAGCGTCGGGGCGAAGTCACGGAAGAATCATCTCGAGATTCTGCCGACCTCGCGCTGCTCGATCGCATGCGGGCCGGCGACGAGCGCGGACTGGCCGAACTGTACGATCGGTGGTCGGACAGGGTGCACTCGTTGGCCGAACACCTGTTGCGGGATGCCCGCGACGCGGAGGACATAGTGGAGGAGACGTTCTGGCAGGCCTGGCGCAGCGCGGCTCGTTATGACGCCGCCCGCGGTGCCGTCGGAACGTGGTTGCTCACGATTTGCCGGAGTCGCGCGCTCGACAAGCTTCGCGCGCGCCGTCGCCGGCCGGAGGATGCGTCGCTCGATGATTCTCCGCCCGTGGCCGATTCCGCCGCGGATCCGGCGGACGCGGTCGTCGCGGGTGAAACGGGTCGTATCGTGCGGGCAGCCTTGAAGGAACTTCCATCTGAGCAGCGACAGGCGCTTGAGCTGGCCTACTTTCGCGGCCTGAGCCAGTCTGAAATCGCCGAAAAAACGGGCCAGCCTCTGGGGACGATCAAGACACGAATGCGGTTGGCGATGAACAAGCTGCGCGAACGACTCGCGCCCCTGCGCGAGGTGCACCCATGACACAGCCACGGACTCACGACGAGGCCTGGGCTGAGCTGGGTGCCTACGCGCTGGACAGCGTTGCGCCTGACGAGCGCGCGGCGATCGACGCGCACCTCGCCTCATGCGCGTCGTGTCGCGAAGAGCTCAAGGCAATGACCGAAGTGGCCGCGTCGATGGCGTCTTCGGTGCCCTCGCGTCCCATGGATCGGATTCGCAGCGCGGCGGTGAAGCAGCGGCTGCTCGACCGGGCCAGAGCCGATACCAGTGGTGTGCGATCCATCCGGTCCGCGGCGATTCCGTCGAGGCCATCCATGCTTCCGTGGTGGGTGGCGGTGGCGGCCTCGGTCGCGTTTGCCGTGGCGATGTATCAGCGTGGCGTCGTGAGCCGCGAACGGGACGATTTCCGCGCCGCACTTGCCGCCGAGTCAACGCGTGCGCTGGTGCTCCAGGATTCGCTGGCCGCCCGCGAGCGCACGTTGCTGGCCATGGCCGGCGCTGACGTCAAGGTGGTCGAGCTGGTGGCGAACAACCGCCGACCTAACGCGCGCATGTTCTGGGCGCAGGCGACCAACACGTGGACCATGTTCGCCCACAACCTTCCGGCACCTCCTTCGGGACGAACGTATCAGCTCTGGCTCATCACGCGTGAAGGGCAGCGGATCAGTGCCGGCACGTTCACCCCGAATCCGGCCGGCAGTGCGGTCGTGACCGCGCAATACCCACTGGCTGCCGATGCGCTGTCGATGATCGCGGTGACTGAGGAGCCGGCTGGGGGAGTGGCGCAGCCCACTGGTGAGGTTGTGATAGCCGGGCAGCCACGATAAGAGCATCAGTTCAGAGATCCAATTCCGCGTAGCCGTCGTATCTCTCCCGTACATCGGTACCACAACAACGGGAGCTTCCGGTGCGCCACGTCTACCGTCTGCTGATGTTCATCACGCTGGTCGGCGGGAGCGCCGCAGCCTGGCTGCTCCCTGTAGTTGGTGACGCGAGTCCCGTCGTCGATTCCACGCCGACGCCTGCCAACCTCCGGCATCAGGCGATCGCGTTCTACGAGCGCCGGTTGACGGAAGATCCCCACAGCGCACTCGACATGACGCAGCTGGCGGCGCTGTTCATGGAGGATGGGCGGATGCGCGGTGACGAGCGCGCGTTCGTGAGCGCGGAGTCACTCGCCAGGCGGTCACTTGAGGAACGCACCAGGCGGAATGGAAAGAGTGCCGCGCTGCTGGTGAACACCTTGCTCGCTCAGCACCGGTTTGTCGAGGCGAAACAAGTCGCCGAAGAGCTGGTCAGCGCGGAGCCTGAGCAACCTGCCTATCGAGCGCTGCTGTCGGAGACGATGATGGAAGTTGGCGACTATCGTGGTTCGGTATCGATGCTGGGTACCCTCCGCGAGAATCGTGCGGATTTGGGCATCGCGCCGCGTTTCGCCCGGTGGGCGGAGTTAACTGGCAGGCCCGGAGAGGCTCGGCGCATCTTGCGTTCAGCGATTGATGAGGCTCGCCGGCGGCCCGACCTCACTGGCGAACAACGCGCGTGGTTCAGCCTGCGATTGGCCGACGTCGAGTTGCGCCACGGTCATCTGCGGGCTGCCGCGAAGGCGATCGAGGATGGACTCCGCGAGTCCCCAGGCGACTGGCGATTGATCCTGGCCCGCGCTCGCCTGCAGGCAGCCAAGGGGCAGTGGAAGGACGCGGTGAGATCTTCAGAAGAGGTCATCGCCGCCGTCCCATCGCCCGAAGCTTTTGCGCTGCTCGCCGAGTCAAATGAGAGGCTGGGCAGGAAGGAGGAGGCGGCCGGATTCACGAAGGCTTTGGAAGGCATCGCCCGAGCCAAGCCGGGCCAGATGCACCGGGCCTGGGCCATGGCCCTGCTGGACGACGTTAACCGATCAACTGAAGTCGCGCCGTTGGCGGCGGCAGACACGCTCGTCAGGCGCGACGTGTACTCGCTCGACCTGCTGGCCTGGGCGCTGCATCGCGCCGGGCGAACCATAGAAGCGCTGCCGCTCTCGCGGCGTGCTATGACGCTCGGCAGCGTGGAGCCAGCGCTGAGGTATCGGGCAGGAATCATCGAGTTCGCTGCCGGCGATTCTACGTCAGGCAGGCGTCACCTGGAGCTGGCGTTTCGCGGCAAGGGCGCTCTGAGTTCGTCGCAGGTCGCGGAAGCCCGCAAGACACTGAAATCGGCAGGACGCTGATCAATGGACTTCGCGACGCTCCGTTCATTCGTCTCGCTCGGCTTCGGCCACATCACGGCACCCGGCGCCATGGATCACATCCTGTTCCTGCTGGTGTTAGCCGCGATCTACCGCTGGAGCGAGTGGCGTCAGGCACTCGTCGTCATCACGGCGTTTACAGTTGGACACTCGCTCACGCTCGCGCTCGCTGTCCTCAGGCCGGGGCTCCTACCTGATCCCGCAATCATCGAGTTCCTCATTCCGCTGACGATTGTTGCGACCGGCGTCGAGAACATCGTCACGCGCGGAGTGAAGGACGGTCGCGTTCGGATGGGCCGGCGCGCCCTGTTGGCGGCGGGGTTCGGGTTGGTACATGGGGCAGGGTTCGCCGGCTACCTGACCGCGATTTTCCCAGGTTCGATCCTCACGCCACTCCTCGGCTTCAACATCGGGATCGAAATCGGCCAGGCGATCGTGCTCACTATTGCATTTGCGGCACTCGCGCTCGTCGACGGCGTTATGCAGCGACTCGTGCGGGGCGGGGGAACGTTAGGCTTCAGGCTGCGCGTGGCGTCCGTCTCCCTGACGGTTGGCGCGATGGCGACGGTCTGGGCGGTGGAGCGGGCACCGTGGTGAAGCCGATCGCGATGCTTCTCGCTTTGCTGCTCGGTGTCACGGCTGCCGCACCGGCGGCGCATCCGTTGCACACGTCATTCACGGAGATCACACGGGACCGCGGCGGCACGGTTTCAGTGTCGATCCGGTTGTTTGCGGATGACTTTGGCGCCGCGCTGGATTCATTGCGATCAGCAACACGTGGGTCGACGGTCGAGGCGGTCGCTCAGCAATACCTCGCCCGTTCGGTGGCGATCATCGCCTCCGACGGTAAGGCCGTTACCCTTGCCTGGTGCGGCATGCGCTCCGAAGAGGGGCTGATCTGGCTGTGCGCCCGGAGTGCCCAACCCGTTCCGTCGGGGACGCTTCGCGTTCGCAATGCACTCATGTTCGACCGGTTTTCCGACCAGATCAGCATCGTCCGCTGGGCACGCGGATCGGGGACACGAATGCTCGTGCTGAGCGCCCGCGCCCCCGAGGCGTTCCTCGATTAGCCAGCGTTAGCGCGCTCCTCCGCCCGCGCCGGGCGCGGGTTGCTGCACGCGCTGCACGGCTCGGCTCCAGGTTTTCCCGGCCGCCATGTACGCGGCGGGAATATCCGTCGAGACCAGGCGGTTCAGTTCCGCTGTCGCCTTGCGTGCGTCGTCGAGCGCGTACTCGAGTGCCTTCCGCTGGTCGACGGATGGCGGCCCGCTCCAGCCCTCGATTGGAGAGCGCTGTGCGTTGACCGCGTTGAAGGCGCGGTCCACGTCCACGCCGAGGCGCGTGACGCGTGCGTTGAGAGAGTCAGCGCGTGAATTGCCGAGCTCCGTCTTGATGGAGTCATGCTGTGCCGTGAGTGCGCGCACCGCGGCACGCGCTTCGCCGAGTGCGCGCGTCCAGTCGTAGACGTGCATGAGGAGCGCCTGACGCGCCGCGCGTTCAGTGGCGCCGAACTTGGGCAGCGGATCTGCTTCCACGGTCAGCTTGCCCGCGAGCGGTGTCTTCAGCCCCGCGATCGTCACGCGTACGGAGTAGGTGCCGGGCAGCACGAGCGGACCGACCGGAGGGCCTCCTCGACCGAAGCCGGGAACATCGACCGCCCCGGGGAATCCAACGGCTACCGCCGCCGGCGGACCACCTCGGCCACCGCCACCACCGCCACGTCCAGCGGCGACAGGAACGTTCGCGGAGTCCACAGGTGCGGCATAGCGAAGATCCCACACCACACGGTTCATTCCCTTCGCGGCTGAGCCCCTGAGCGTACGAACAGTCTTGCCCGCTGCATCCATCACCGTGATCTCCGCGGCGCTCGTGGTTCCGGACCCCGAGCCGTCGCGCAGATGATACGAGATCGCGGCATTCCACTCCGGATTCGGCGCGAAGAACTCGCCGTGCCCGTACCACGCCTGCGGCGAGAAGGTACTCATGATGCGTGCGCGCGGAATGGGAAGCAGCGTCGCGTCCGTCTTGATCGCGTCGGCAGTCAGCGTCTCGAGCGGGCCAACGTCATCCAGCACCCAGATGCCGCGGCCGTGCGTTCCAAGCACGAGTGCGTTGTCGCGCTCGTGGAACACCGCGTCATCCACCGACACGGTGGGCATGCTGGTCGACGGCCCCGAGAGCGCATGCCACGTGGCGCCGCCATCGTTCGTCATGTGCACGCCCCGCTCGTGCGCGAGCACGAGCAAGCCCGGGGTCCTCGGATGTTCACGGATCCTGTTGATCGACGTTTCCGGGAGGCCCGCCGAGAGCGAGCGCCACGTGGCGCCGAAATCCTCGCTCACGAACACGAACGGCCGGTAGTCGTCGATGGTGTGCCCGTCGAACGTGACGTACACGCGGCCAGCCTTGTGCTTCGATGGCAGCACGGTGCTCACATACGTCTGCTGTGGCACGCCCGGAATCTTTCCGGTTAGGTTCGTCCAGGTCTTCCCGCCGTCCTTCGTCAGCTGCACCTGGCCGTCGTCACTCCCGGTGTAGATGACGAGCGGATCCACCAGTGATTCACCGATGGATGTGAGCGATCCGTAATTCGACTGGCCGTCGTGGCGCGACAACGCGTCGGTGCCCACGACGCTGCCCATCATCTTCAGCGTATCCCGGTCGACACCCAGCGTGAGATCACCGCTGATCTTCTGCCAGCTCGATCCACGGTCGGTGCTCTTGAAGAGCACCTGCGCGCCCATGTACAAGGTCCGCGTCTCGCGCTTCGAGACGACGATGGGTGTGTCCCAGTTCCAGCGGTACGCGCCACCGCCACCGGCGCCGCCGCCGCGTCCTTCTGGTGCCGCAACCACGGGGCGATCGCCCGTGCCGGGCCTCGCGCCCTGACGCTCCAGCGTCTCGATATTCACCCACGCCGCGTTTCCGTTCTGCGACGACTGGATGACCATCGCGTTGTTGGCCGGATCGAAGTGCGCGTGGAATCCATCGCCACCGCCGATGTTCCAGGCGTCGCGGTCCGCGATGCCATTTCGGTTGCGCACGGCGCTCGGCATGCACCAGACACCGTTGTCCTGAAGGCCGCCGCAGATGCGGAACGGCACGCTGTTGTCCACGTCCACTTCATAGAACTGCCCGATGGGCATGTTGCGGCGGAAATCCCAGGTCTTGCCGCGGTCCCACGAGATGGACACGCCACCGTCGCCGCCGATGATGAGGTGATTCGTGTTGGCCGGGTCCACCCAGAGCGCGTGGTCCTCACCGTGCACGTTGCTGAACAGTTCAGTGAAGGTCTTGCCGCCGTCGTTCGAGAAATAGAACCCGCGATTCGAGCCCAGCGAGTAGATCCAGTCACGGTCGCGCGGGTCGATGCGGATCTGCGAGTAGTAGTTAGGCCGTGAGTTGAGCGACGACGTCTTCTCCCACGTCACCCCGGCGTCGAGCGTGCGGTAGATGCCGCTTCCCGGCGCGCGTGCCTCGACCGTCGCGTAGACAACCCGTGGATCGGCGGCGTACACCGACAACCCGATGCGCCCCTTGTCGCCCGCCGGGAGGCCGTTCGCGAGTTTCGTCCACGTAGCGCCGCCATCCGTCGTCTTGTGGATGCCCGAACCGGGCCCGCCACCGTTGAATCCCCAAGTGCGGCGCTGGCGCTGGTACGTCGCCGCATAGAGTACTTGCGGGTTCGCGGGATCGATGACGAGGTCGGTGGCGCCGGTGTTTTCATCTATGAAAAGGACTTTCTTCCAGCTCCTTCCCCCGTCTGTTGTCTTGAACACGCCGCGCTCGGCGTTAGGTCCCCAGAGGTGGCCGCCCGCGGCGACGTACACGATGTTCAGGTCGGTGGGATCGATGACGATTCGTGCAATCGAACGCGTGTCCTTGAGCCCCATGTTCGCCCAGCTCTTTCCGCCGTCGGCGCTCTTGTAGACGCCATCGCCCCAGCTCGAGCTCTGACGGGTGTTCGCTTCACCGGTACCCAGCCAGACCGTGTTCTGCGCCGACGGCGCCACGGCCACCGCGCCGATGGACATCATCGCGTCGACGCCGTCGAAGACGGGTGACCACGAGATGCCGTTGTTCATGCTCTTCCAGAGTCCGCCGCTCGCGGTTGCCGCGTAGATGGCATCGGCTTCGCCGCGCGCCGCCTCGCCGCGCGCGACTGCGATGTCGTCGATGCGACCGCTCGTGTTCACGGGGCCGATGGATCGCCACTTCAGTAGCGAGAATGGCGACTGTGCGATGCCGGCCTGCGAAAGACCGGCAACGCACGCGACGATCAGGGAGAGGCGCTGGGTTCGGCGGAACACGTATGGCTCCTTTGACGGGCTGATTCCGAAGAACCTACACGCCGGACGCTACGGTGGCGATCGGTGCGCAACCACATGCCCGTCCACTTCGGGGCGCGCGCGATAATTGACGGAACGGAGGCGTTCGTCGACCGATCGCTCCTTAGTCTCGACGCTCCCGGTACGAATCGAAGAACGGGCCGAGGAAATTGCCTTCGCTCGTGCCGTTGGCACGCACGATCGCCCAGTCGATGAGTTCATCCTCTCGAAGCGAGAACTGGTCGCCGCGGGTCCACCCCGCCACGGCGCCCACGTCGGTACGGATCCGGCCATGGATCATCCCGTCGATGACTCGTTCCACCTGAATGGATACGAACGATGAATTCCCGAGGTTGTCGCCGACCAGTGTGGTGACGATCAGGTTGCTCGCCACCGGCAACCCGACGACCAATTGATTGCGCGCCTGCTGCCATGAGGCCCGAGCGCGGTCAACGTATGGCTGGAGGATATCCATGGCGAGTCGCGGGTTGGTCAGCCGGACGGGAAACGGATCTGGCGCCGCCTCCTCCGGCTTGAAGAAAACCGTGCGACGCAACGTGTCCCCAGGCGTCAACTCACGCGAAAATGCCGACAGGGCGACGGCATCAGCCTCGACGGGCCTAACGATGATATTGAGGTGGGTCAGCGCGCGAACCGGCTGGCCCGACGCAATGGCTGGATAGAACGTCCACCGCTTCAGGGCTTCAGCCAGTGCGTCGCGAACTGTCGAGTCAGGACCGGGCATGATCTCGATACTGGACGGTTCGACGCTGCCTTCTTCGTCGACAATGAGCCGAACCATGCTTTCGATGCTCGCCACATCGCGTCCTTGCAACCCGGGGATCGGCTGGTGCCCCCGGCGCCGGGGATAGCAGGTCAGTTCATGCTCGACAAATGGTTGCCCGCTGCGCGGCGCCCACGGAGTCTGTTCGGCCACGTGTTCCACCGCATCGAGCGCCATACGCCTGAAGCGCGGAAAGTCCTGCGGGGTAACCTCCATGAAGCGTGCCTGTCCCGATCCGTCCGGACCGCACCAGTAGCCCGCTCGAATCCACCCGGTTGCCGAGAGCCACATGTTGAGGCCGAGGCCGTTCGGATCACCGAGCATCGGCGCGTTAGGCGAATATTCCCAATCCGCCGAACGCGGCTGCGTGTGGCTCGTGTCCATGGTCGGAAGGAGCATGGCCACTGTGTCGATAAACTGACGAAAGGTGGCGGCGGGAACTGTCGCGGAAATATGCCCGCGCTCAGCGATGCGGTACCGGCCGTTGGACTCCAGTCCGTTGGCGATCCGAATCGCGCCGTCGCCCTGCGGAAGAATTGAGGCAATGTCGTAGCCCAGTACCGTCGTGAAGAGGCTATCACAGCGAGTCAGGGCGCGTCCATCGTCGCACGACCGACGTTCGGCGCCGACCGCGACTGGCGGTGTGAAGCCGACGGCAACGTGCATGAGTTGACGCGCTGGTCGCGACATCCTCCTGGCTGGCGTGAATCGCCAGGTCGGTAGCACGCGGCGGATCGAGGCGGCGAATCGCGCATCGCTAGACGCCAGGAACTGTTCACTGCCAGGCACCACCCGTCCCGAAACATCGACAACGAACTGAAGCAGTTCCTGGTATGGCCTGAGCTCGCGGACTTCATCCGGCCAGGCCGGCGCGCGGTTTCCCGGATCGGCGATCGCCGGACACGCGATGGCGTGACCGAACCAGGCGGTGTCGTCAGGCGGCTCACGTTGAGGTAGGCGTTGAGCCTGAAGGGCAGCTCGACGGAAGGCCGCGCCGGCGAGGACCAGGGATCGCGCGTCGACGCTGGTCTCGTCCTGGGTCACCCGACAGCGGTTGATGACCAACCCAACGGCGCCCCGGTTGTTTCCCGTGGCGCCGCCGACCCGGATGAAGACGCCCCCCGTCGCGCCGAGTGTGACCGACGGAACGGAGCCGGCGGCTCCCTTTTCCAGCGACGCGGCAAGCGCATTGATGCCGGACACCCATTCCAGCACATCCTCAGGCCGGAAGTACTCGCGCGAAGAAAGCGGCTCGCGTCCGATCCCGTGACCTTCGAGCAGACGGTCGTCGACAATCAGGGCCACCAGCCCGTCTTCCGTGGCAGCGACCAGCGAAGCGCCGAAGGCAACGGGAAGCCGCTCGCCCCGGAACTCCCGCACGCCTAACGCCTGACGCGACGTGGCCTGGGCACCGCCAGCGGCGGGAAGTGAGAGTACCGCGGATACCACCGCCAACCGGACGACACGCATCACGGAAAAGACAGTTAGTGCGCCCGCCGCGTCACGACATTTGCTGCCTGAAACCTACCGTGTGTTCGTGACGCGGTGGCGTCGTCTCGTCGCCCTGAACCATCCAGGCGGCGTGTTGCCTGGTCGGGTCGGCGCTTCGGTTACTCCTGCCGCAGCGCCACCATCGGGTCCACCCGTGCCGCCCGGCGCGCCGGGAGCCAGCTGGCGAGCAATGCCGCGCCAAGGAGTACTGCGCCGGCCGCTCCGAGCGCGATCGGGTCCGTCGCCGACACGCCGAAAAGCATGCTCTCGAGCACCCGCGTTGCCGCGATGGCCGCGACGATGCCTAACGCGACACCGATGGCGCCCAGCCGGAGTCCCTGCCCAACGACGATGCCCAGCACGCCGCGGCGCGACGAGCCTAACGCAATCCGGATGCCGATTTCGCGCGTGCGTTGGGCGACGCCGAACGCGGTCACGCCGTAAATCCCGATCAACGCCAGCAGCAGCGCCACGGCACCGAGCGACCCGGCCACCCAGACCGCGATGCGCTGCGGGAAGAGTCCCATGGCCGCATGCTCCTGCATCGACTGCGAACTCAGGATGGGTATGGACGGGTCGAGGCCAGCGACAAGCCGCCGGACCGGAAGCGTCATCGACGATCCCGACGCTGATCGGGCGATGAGCGACAGGTTGCCGATGTAGCGTTGGGCCAGGGGCACATAAATGAATCCCCTCGGCGATTCGCCAAGCGAACGGTAGTTCGCGTCGCGCGCCACACCGATCACGGTCACGGTGCGATCCTCGTTTCGGAACGACTTTCCGATTGCTTCTTCACCTGGCCAGATCAATCCGGCCAGTCGTTCGTTGATGATGGCCACGTCGGGTGCGCCGGTGCGATCGGTCGCCGCGAATCCCCGGCCCTTGAGCAGTGGAATCCGCATGACGTCGAAGTAGGCCGGCGTGACGATGTTCCAGTCTGCATCCCAGCTGGCATTTTCGGCTGAAGCGGGATGGCCGTCGACAATAACGTCGCCGAGTCCCATGCCGACGCCATCGAGCGGAACCATGCGGGCCAACGCAACCGACTGCACGCCGGGAATTGCTCCTGCGCCGGTCAGCAACTGGTCGGCGAACCGGAAACCGGTCTCGGACGTGTAGTTCGCGAGCCCGAGGTCGAGCGTGCTGATGTGGATGCCGCGCGGATCAAAACCGGGATCGATCCCCCGCGCGCGTACCAGGGCGCGGCCAAAAAGCCCGGCGACGACCAGCAGCAGCATGGAGAACGTCACCTGCATAACGAGGAGACCGCTGCGGAGGCGCTGGCGCCGCTGCCCGCCGCCGCCGGCGTCGCTCCGCAGTTCGGGCGCCAGGGCCGGCTTCGTGCTTTGCAGCGCAGGAGCGAGCCCGGCCAGGAGTCCGGCCAGGACGGCAACCACCAGGGCAAACACCACCACCGTCCAGTCGATGGCTGGCGCAATGGCCAACGTGAACGGCATCGGCGGGACGAGGGTCATCAGCGCGCGAACCAGCGAGCCGGCGAGCAGGGCGCCTAACGCACCAGCCACGGCGAACAGGATGGCGCTTTCGGTAATCAACTGGCGAACGAGGCGGCCGCGCGATGCCCCGATGGCGAGTCGCACGGCGATCTCGCGACGGCGAGCGGCCGATCTCGCCAGGAGCATTCCGGCGACATTCGATCCCCCGATGATGAGCACCAATCCGGTCAGGACGAAGAGAAAGGTTGTGAAAAGCCCAATCATCCGTCGGAAGTCACCGGGGAAGAGCGACAACGGGACGACGCGAACGCCTTGTCCTTCGTAGGCGTCCGGATACGCCTGTGCCAGCTGCGCGGTGATCGTTGAGAGATCGGCCTGCGCCTGGCCGACGGTGACGCCGGTCTTCAGTCGACCGATCGCCATGATCCAGGCACCTCGTCGGGCTTCCGTCAGCTGGGACTCTCCCGTGCCTAACCATGGCGTGGCCATGATCGGAACCCAGACGTCGGGGTTGAGGAAGGTTTCGCCATGGAATCCTTCGGCAGCGACACCGACAACCGTGAAGGGTGTGCCGTTCACCACGATGGCGCTTGACACAATTGCCGAATCGCCGTTGAAGCGTTCCTGCCAGAATCGGTGGCTCAACACGACGACCGCGTGGGTGCGCGGCGTGCGATCCTCCTCGTCCAGGAAGAACCGGCCGAGGGTCGGGCGCGCTTGCAGGACGTGGAAGTAGTTGCCGCTGACGATGCCGGCCTCAATCGCCTCACCGCCGTCGGAACCCTTGAGGCTCAGCAGCCGGGGTGCGAATTCGATGGCGGCTATGCTCTCTAACGTCGAGTTCCGGTCGCGATAGTCGCGGAACGTCAGGTAAGAGAAATTGTCGTATCCGTTCCCGTTTTGTGTACGCCCTACGTTCACGACCCGATCAGGACTCGCAACGCCCCGTGGGGCACTGAACAGGAGCGAATTGGCGAGCGAAAAGATCGCGGCCGTCCCTCCCACACCGATCGCGATCGACAGGATCGCGGTGATCGAGAAGATCGGGCTTCGAGTCAGCCCGCGAACGGCATAACGTGCATCCTGTCGAACGTTGTCGAGCAGCATGGAGCCTCCGGGTGTGGAGCGTGCCTGGGCGGGCTCACTACGGCTTGTCCTCGCCCAGGTGTCACCCGGTTCGCTCCGTCCCTACGGGAATAGCGGGGGAGGTACCCGTTTCTTCGTGGCCTGCTCGAACGCGAACGCGATCTCGATGAGTTTCGGCTCGCTGCAGGCGGAGCCCGTGAAGCTCACGCCGTATGGCGCCGGTTTCGGCTCGAACCCCGCCGGGAAGGCGTTGGCGCCCGTGCCTGGCGGGACCGGCAGCATCGCATACGGCACCGTAATCGTGGGATAGCCCGGCCGCGCGCCGATGTTGGCGCTGGCCACACCCGGGAACAGCAACGCGTCGAGCTGGTGCGTCTTGACCACAGCATCGATACCATTCGTTGCCGATAATAAGACGTCCTTGCGGCGATCGGCATCGTATTTCGCGCGGTCGGCCTGCAGGTTCATCTCGTCCGACACGTCGAGGTTCGCCTGGCCATATTTGATCGAGCCGGCGCGTTGGTGCGCGATGTTCCACTGCCGCAATTCCGTCAGCGTTTTCACCGGCGCCTTGCTGCCTAACGATCTGAGCCACGCGTCGAAGTCGCGCTTCATGCCGTATTTGAACGCGATAGAGCAATCGGCGTCGCGCCCTTTCGCCTGCTCGAGACCACCGCAGACGTTCCAGTTGAGGAAGTTGTTCGCGGCGACCGTGTCGACCACGCTCGGGATGTTCGCCGGGTCGACGATGATCGCGCCGCGCAGCTTGAGCACGGCGATGACGGAGTCCATCACGGCCTTTTGCGGGTCGGTCAACCCGCCACGGGGCTGCGCGCTGCCGGCGGTGACCCGATCATAGAAGAACGCCCGTGGAATACCGATGCGCTTTCCGCGGAGACCTTCCGGATTCAGGAATCGCGTGTAATCGCGGCCGGCTGGCGGCGGACATTTTCGCGTGGCTTCATCGCTGGAGTCGGGTGTTGCCCCTTCCAGCACACCGAGCATAATTGCCGCGTCGGCGACCGTGCGCGTCATGGGACCTGGCGTGTCCTGGTCGGCGCTGATCGGGATGACGCCATGACGGCTGATGCGGCCAACGGTCGGCTTGATGCCGACCAGCATGTTCTGGTGCGACGGACTCAGGATGGATCCCGACGTCTCCGTCCCGACGTTCCCCACCCAGAAACTCACGTTGGTTCCGGCGCCGGAGCTCGATCCGCCGGTGCCGAGCACGGGGCGACCATCGAAGGACGGCTCGCGTGGGTCGCGGCGCGGATCGTACGGATTGAAACCGTAGCCGGTCAGGCCGGTGTAGTTGCCCGGCATGCCTGACGCGACCCAATTGGCCAGTTCGGTGAGCTGGGTCTTTGCGAGGATAATTGCACCGGCCGCCTTGAGATTCTTCGTCAGCGTTGCCTCGTAAGGCGGCACGAGATCGGCAAACGCCAGCGCGCCGCCGGTCGTCGGCATGTCCGTCGTGTGGATGTTGTCCTTGAGCGCGACGGGGATGCCGTGCAGCGGTCCGCGAATCCGGCCAGCGGCACGCTCGCGGTCCATTGAATCGGCGATCGCCAGCGCGTTAGGGTTCACCGTGACGATCGCGTTGATCCGGTCTTCGTACTTCGCGATGCGCGTCAGGTACTGAAGCACGATTTCGCGCGAAGTGGTGCGTTTCTGCTCGAGAGCGGCACGGAGATCGGCGACAGATGCTTCGACGACCGTGAACGGTGCGACAGGCGCCGCGGTTGTCCGTCGTTGCGCTGGCAGCGCGCCAGCTGCGAGGCCCGTGAGTATCAAGGCACCAGAGAGGAGCGGCTTCATGGAGGTTCAGAAAAGGTTGGCGAGAATATGACGTCCCATTCGGGAGATCGGCGAGGGGCCTGGACCATGGTCTAGGGCACGAAAAGCGACGCCAAGATCGCCGCCGACAACAACGCGCTCACTACGCTGGACACTGTTATCTCGGCAAAGACGAACGCTACGAAGCGCAGGATGGTCGGCACGACCGGCCGGCGTCCATAAAACGTGAAGAAGGAGACGGCGAGGTAGACGTACGTGCCGGCATAGTCGGCGAACACCGCAACGGTTGAATTGAATCGAAGCAATGGCGCGGCAACGAGGCTCACCAGCCAGATCGCATTCCACGTGACGAGAAGGAACATCGCGTGCTGGCGCCACGGTCGGCCGCGCCAGAGCACGCCAAGCACCAAGGCCAGCGGAACGAGCGAGAGCGCACTCACGAGCGGCGTGGCGGTATTCATGCGCCCCTCGAAGCGCGCGTTCGCCGCTTCCTCCGAGAGGCCGTGTCGCGCGAAAACCGTCCGGAGTTCCTCCGCGCTTTCGGCGCCGAGGATCACTCTCGTCAGGCTGACGCCGTAGGAGTCGGGCGCGTCGGCAAGGGCGAAGAAGCTGAACGGCTGCAACCACGTGAGGACCAGCATATACACGCCCGCCAGCAGCAGGAAGAACTTGAGCGGGTGCAGGTAGCGTGACCCACGACCTTCGAGGTGGGCGCGAATCACCTCCGCCGGGCGCAGCAACGTGTCGCGGGCGGTGGTGACAATCCGCCGATCGAGTCCGAGTGCTTCGACAGCTCCTTCACGAACGAACGCTCGCGGATCTGCCGCCAGGCCGTGATCATCACGAAGCGCCCGCCCGCAATAACCGCAGAAGGGCGTGTCGACGACGGCCCCGCAGTCAGGGCACCTGGTGGAGACGGTCAGGGCGTTCGAGTCCAATGAGGGGAATAGGTTGTGGTTTCCCGACAATTGATGCAAGTCACTGTGGGTCACGAGTCACGAGTCTCATCTTATGAATCGCACAATCCTCATAGCACTCTTCCTGACGCTCGGGCCACTGCGCAGCGTCGCGTCGCAAGTGCGCACCGCCGATCCGGCTGCACGCGGTGTCGCACTGAGCGAGTTCCCGCGCATCATCAAGCTCGCCGACAACGTCTACGGGTACGAAGAAATCAGGCAACCGGGCTTCACTACCGTCAGCCTGTTTGTAGTTGGCCGCGACGGCGTGCTGATCGCCGATGGGCAGGGAAGTGTCGCCGCGACCCAGACGATGCTCGACAAGATTCGCACCGTGACCTCGTTACCGGTGCGCTGGTACGTAGTCGGGTCCGATCACGGTGATCACACAGCGGGCAATTCGGTCCTGCCGAAAGACATCCGCTACGTCGTGCACGCGACGTCGCGCGCGCAGCTCGTGCGCGATTCTACCGCGGCCGCTGGCGCGAGCGGGAGAGCGGGACAGCCTCCACGCGTGGTCATCGTTCCGCCAACAGCGATGACAAACGACCGCGAAACGATCGACCTCGGCACCACCACGGTCGACGTGTTGTTCCTCGGCCGCGCCCACACGGGTGGTGACCTCATGGTCCACCTGCCGCGCGAGAAGGTCTTGTTTATGAGTGAAGCATACCTGAACCGCGTGTTCCCGGCGATGCGTTCGGCGTACCCTGACGACTGGGCTCGCATGATCGACCGCGCCCTGGCGATGGACATCACTCGTTATGTGCCGGGACACGGCTTTATCGAGGAACCGGCAGTGTCGCGCGAAGAGCTGATCGCGTTCCGCGAGGCCTTGAAAGCAGTGACGGCGGAGGCGAAGCGACTCCACGGACTTGGCCTGTCGCAGGAGGACGCGGTGAAGGCGGCGAACTGGGGCTCGTACAAGGACTGGTTTCTAGCCGAGCAACAGGCGCCGATCGCAATCCGTCGGGCCTACGACCAGATCGAAGGTCGGATTCCGTAGCACGATGGCCCGGCCCCACGCCCTTCCGCCCGGCTTTCCGGTCGACATGTTATCCGAGCGGGTGAAGCCCTCACCGACTGATCCGAGATGATGGCCGAATCGACGTGTCCAACCCTTCGCGACGGGGACGAAGAAGTCGCGAGACAGTGGGCGGCTGGCGCACTACCACCCGAAGATGGGGCCGAGTTCGAGGCGCACCTTCGGACATGCGGCCGCTGCCAGCATGCGGTCGAACGAGCCGCCGGCGTCACCGCCGCCCTGCGTTCCGCCGCCGCCAGTCACGTCAGGCCCGCTGACCGGTTTAGCCGCCAGACGATACTGGTCGCGATGGTGGCGGCAGCTGTCGCCATCTGGCTCGCGCTCCGGGCCTTTAATTAGGGTCAGGGCGTCCGGATCATACGCGGCCAGGCCCTGAAGGTTACGCTCTCCAGGGATAAACACGGGTACTTCAAAAGCTTTCACCACGGAGGACACGAAAGACACGGAGGGACGTCCGAGGAAAGCAAATGTTCTTTAATTCGACAAACCAGGAAACCTCAGAACTTCCTCCGTGTCCCCCGTGTCCTCCGTGGTGAAAAGCTGTACTCCGTGTCCTCCTACCTGGCCAGTGGATCAGGCCGAAGCTGAAACTTCATGACCTTGCTCGTCGTGCCTTTGCCACCCTCCATATGGAATGGCGCGCGAGTGCTGATCGTGGCCCAGAGACCGCGACCCTTCCAGCCCGCGTTAGGGTCGTCAATCCGGCCGTCCATCCACTTCGTGAAGAAGCCGAGTGGGTAGGGCACGCGCATGATGACCCAGCGGCCGTCCTTCAGCGCCAGCAGCCCCTCGGACGCGTTCCCGGTGTTGATGGGGACATTGCGGCCAAGCCCGAACGTGTCGAACTGGTCGACCCAGGTGTAGTAACTCCCTTCGGCGCTGCCCGACGTCGTCACGCCCTTCATCTGCGGCAGGGGTTCTGCCCAGAAGCTCCACCCTTCGGGACAATGTTTCCCGGTCGCTGCTGCTGGGCCGTTGAGCGGCCCGCGGCATTTCCGGCGATCGAAGCTGGCGAGGTGCCCACTGGCCAGTGCCACCCACGCGACGCCGTTGCGATCGATGTCGAAGCCGCGCGGCGAAAATGCGCCCTGGACCGCGGCGCCCGGCGTGTCATAGGGCACTTCATAATATTCGGCCAGCGCCGTTTCCGGCGGGTTCGATCCCGGCATGAGCCGGATGACCGATCCGGGGAAGCCTAACGACGATCCCCAGACCGAGCCGTCCGGTGCCGGCGCGACGCCGTAGAAGCTGGCTCCGATCCGCTTGTCCTTCGCCGGATCGACGGGTTGGTTGGCCTCCACGTACTCATCGCGACGGCCGTTCCCGTTGGCGTCGGCGATGAGCGCCGTCCAGCCCTGGGCACGCTCCTCGTCACCGGTCTCATCGAAGAGTTTTGTGTTGAGCCACCCGACCACCGGCCCACCACCGCTGGTCCACAACGTGTGGTTGGCGTCTTCGGCGAACATGAGGTGGTGCGTGCCGAAGCAGGTGCCGATGTGAGTCAACTTCTGGGTCTTGAAGTCGTACATGGCCAGGTGCCGCCCGGAGCGCACCACCGGCGTAAGGCGCGCCGAAGGATGTGTCGATCCTTCTCGGCAGATCGGTGGATTGTCCGGCGGCCGCACGGCGGAGGTGAGCCAGAGACGGCCACGGTGGTCCAGCATCGGATTGTGCACGTTGTTCTTGCTCGTCCAGATCGCCTCGTCGCCCCAATACGGCGACGGCGCAGGCATCTGCGGCGATGTGGGTGGTGTCGCCGGGTCTCGCACGGTCAGTGGGATCTTGCTGGCGACATTCTTGACCGGGTCGAGCACTGGCGTGTAGTCAGCGCTGAGTTCGAGCGCTCCGTAAACCGGCCCGTTGGCATTGATCGTCGGATTGCGGCGGTCAGTCGAGACGACGTCATGCAGGTACGCCTTGGGGTCGGCCCAGTCCCACTGCGTGATCACGATGTTGCGCTCGATGCCGGTGGGCCGGGGCGGTGTGGGCGGCACCTCGCCGTTGGCGATGCGTTGCGTCCAGTCGCCGAACATCTGCAGCATGCGCTGCCGGCCCCATTGGTTGAGGTTCTGCGTCATGCCGCCGCCGGCCTGCCCGGACTGCACGCGCCGGTCCCAGGCCGCGGCGTGCGACTCAAACGTGCCTAACGCGGCCGGAATCTCGCGCGTTCCCTTGCTGCCGAGCTGGTGACAGGCCCAGCAGCCTCCGGATTTTAGCAGTCGGAGGAACGCGCCCTGGTTCGGGATGGTTGGCGACAGCCCATTGCCGGTTGGGCCCGTGCCGGGGAACTCGCTCGCAGCCGGGACCTGCAGCAGCGAAAACCAGTAGCCGGCCGGGTAGTATTCGGCGGCCGCTTTGGCGTTAGGCGCCGGCACAGCGGTCAGGTTGACGGTGCGACCCGGAGTTGAGCGCGACTTTGGTGAATCGACCAGGCCGTAACCCCGCACCCACACCGAGTAGTTCGCGCTGGGGAGGTCGGGGAGCAGATACCGGCCTCGATCGTCGGTGACGACGATGCGCACGAACTTCGTAGGCAGATCGGTCGTTTCGGCGATGACCCAGACGCCGGCTTCAGGTCCGCTGGCTCCGGTGACGACTCCGCCGATGTCGTCCGGATCTACCTGGACAGTCTGGGTTTGCGGTGCAAGTGCGAACGACGTGGCGATGGCGGCGAACGCGATCGCGACTGCCGAGGCTGGAATGTACGGCGTCATGGCTGGGCCTTGAGCGTTTGCTCAGAATAGTCGACCACGTGGCGCCCTATAGCCAGATCTGTGATACGCCGTCCTTGTTACACGTGTGGCCTCGGTCGCTCGCGAGGGGTGCTTGCGCACGTGCGCGAGCACCTCGCCCGCTTCCTCGGCGATCCCCGCGGCGGCGTCGAGGAGTTTCTCCTGGTCGTTGAGTCGCGGATTCAGCGTCCGCGCTGCGGCTTTCTGGTATTCGTCGAGGGTCACGATTGGCCTGCCGTCCTCTCCATGGAAGAGGAGACAGTATGGCAGCGCGGGCCACACGGAAGCGCAGTTCGCGCTCCTTGGCGGTTTGCGCTTTTCGGCATTTCGCGCTCTCTTGCCTTTCGCAATGACAGACACAAACGATCTCACCGCGCGCCTCCAACGCGCACTCGGGGACCGGTACCGCATCGAGCGGGAACTCGGCGGCGGTGGGATGAGTCGGCTCTTCCTCGCCACCGAACCGTCACTCGGCCGGGAAGTCGTCGTGAAACTCCTTCCCCCGGAGCTCGCGAGCGAGGTGAGCGCCGCGAGATTCCAGCGGGAGATCGAGCTCGCGGCGCGCTTTCAGCACCCGAACATCGTGCCGGTGCTCGCCGGTGGCGCCAGCGATGGCCTGCTGTACTATGTCATGCCCTTCGTACGGGGCGAGTCGCTCCGCCACCTCCTGAAATCGGGACAGCCGATTGCTATCGCGACGGCACTGTCGATCATCGACGAAGTCGGCGACGCCCTGACGTACGCGCATCGCGAGGGCGTCGTGCATCGCGACATCAAACCGGAGAACATTCTGCTGGCTGCGGGCCACGCCATGGTCACGGACTTCGGGGTGGCCCGGGCGGTCGAGGCGGCGCGGTCGGGCGACACACTCACGGGCGTCGGCATGGCCGTGGGCAGTCCGGGCTACATGGCGCCGGAGCAACTCGCCGGCAGCCCGACGGATCCACGCACCGATCAGTACGCGTTAGGCATCGTGGCGTACGAGCTCCTCTCCGGTGCGCCGCCGTTCACCGCGTCGACACTCCAGGGACTCGTGGCCGCGCATATGACGGAAACGCCGCCCGTGCTGAGCCATCGGCGCCAGGAAGTGCCGGCGCACGTGTCGACGGCAGTGTCCCGGACACTTGCCAAGATTCCTGACGATCGGTTCCCGAGCGTCGACGCCTTTCGATCGGCGCTGAAGGGTGCTGGTGCGGCAGCGACTGGCGTGGTGAGTCCACGCCGGAAGGTTCGTGTGCCGGCGTTAGTCGCGGGGTTGCTGCTTGGTGCCGTTGCGGTGCTCCTGTACACGAAACGCGATAGAGCGCCCGCCCTCGACGAGAACCTCATCGCCGTAGCGCCGTTCACCATCCTCGATCCATCGCTCGAGCTGTGGCGGGAAGGACTCGTCGACGTGCTGTCGCGAAAGCTCGACGGCGCTGGACTGCTGCGCGCGGTTCCGGCGTCGATTTCCGTGCGCCGCTTCAGCGGCCGGGTGGATGCGAGCTCCGTCGAGGGCCCCGCGCGAAGCACGGGTGCGGGGTTGGTCGTCTTCGGCACGCTCTTCGCCCAGGGCGCGGACTCCACGAGACTCGAGGCTACGCTCTACAATGTGAGCAAGCGTCAACGCGTGTCGGATGTTCAGTTCGTCGATGCGACGTCACAGATGGCGAGGCTTACCGACAGCGTTGCGGTGTTGCTCCTGAAGGACCTGGGCCGGAGCGGACCGCTGCTCTCGTCGCTGGGGACGCGATCGCTTCCGGCACTCAAGGAGTTTCTCCAGGGAGAGCAGTACTACCGCCGGTCAGCGTGGGACTCGGCGGCGGCGCACTACGAACACGCCGCCACGCTCGACTCGTCGTTTGTCCTTCCGTTGCACCGCCTGACGCTTGTCTACGGATGGCGTGGCAGTTTGACCGACGCCGAAGTGCTCGCGCGCGCCGAACAGGCTGCGCGACAGGCGCGTGGTCTGTCGCGGCACGATTCATTGCTTGTGCGGGCCGGGGCGCTGGCATCGGAGATGGTCGGCTCTCAGCCCACTGCCCTGGCCGTGAGCGGCTTCCGGGATGCTCAAGCACTGCTCGAAGAAGCCGTGCGCTCCTATCCGCAGAGCCAGGACGCGGCGATGGCGTACGCCGACCATGTCTTCCACTTCAGCAGCCACACGTCTTTCCCCGGTGGCCCGCGTGAGATTCGCGCGCTTTTTGATCGTGTCATCGCCATCGACTCGAGCTTCACACCGGCGTACCTGCATCCGATAATGCTGTCGCTGGCGATGAACGACACTGCCGGCGCGCTCCGGTACGCCCGCGCACATCTGGCGCGTAATCCAACGGACGACGATGCGGCGGCGGCGTTCGCCGTGGAACGTGCGTTGTCGTCGGCGCGGCCGTCCGAGACCTTCAGGGCGGTGCTCGACACGTCATCGTCCAGGCTCCTCCGCCAGATATCGCAGCTCACCCGAAGCTGGTTGGACCCGGACGAGTCGGAGATTCGGCTTTCGGCTCGTAACTACGAGCAACTGCAGCGGTCGAATCCAGGGCAAGCGGTTCCACCGGTCGCGACGCGGATCCGCGTGCAGTCGCTCGCATTGCGTGGGCATCTCCGCGAGGCAGCCAGTCTCTTGCCTGTCGCACTCCGCGAGACGGGAGTATTGGGCAATGCGGCGGCGAAGCCCATCGCGCTCGAGCTGGCGCTTCTGGGTGCGTTCCCGGCACGTGATGCCGACACGCTCTTTCACCGTATAGCCGACGAACCAATCGGCTTCTGGAGTGGCTACTATGGTATTCCGTACTTCGCGATGCGCGGGGATACGGTGGCACTCCAGCGGCTCGTTATGCGGATCGACTCCCTGCGCCGCACGACACCTGACGCGGGACCATTGACGAGCCTGTTGGGTGGCGGAGCACGCGCCTACCTCGCGTTGGCCCGCCGCGATACCGTCACCGCGCTGCGCGAGTTTGGGACCATGCCCGACTCACTCTTCAGCTGCGGCGGCTGTCAGGTCTGGCTGCTCACGCATGCGCAGCTGCTCGGGCGTGCCGGGCGTTGGCAGGAGGCCGAGTTGATCCTGCGGGTCCAACCGCACTATTGGGCGACGCCGGTCGGCGTGTTATGGACGCTGGAGCGTGCGCGGGTGCAGGAACAGTTAGGCGACGTTGACTCGGCGCGCGACGATTATGCGTACGTCGTTGCGGCGTGGCAGAAGCCCGATGAGCAGCTCAAGGTGTACGTGGACGAAGCACGGGGTGCGCTGGCCAGGTTGTCGCCGGACGTGGGCAGAAAGCGGTAGCTGCTGCGCACCGCGTGGCGCTCGAAGGCCAGATCTGTGACGAGCCGTCTATTTGTCGTTCGGACGAGCCCACTGACGCCGGATCCAGGGAACCGCGGCTCGCAACGCAGACTGATACGGCCAGGCAGGATTGTGCTTCAGGCTGTCCAACGCCACGAACTCCACCGGCCCACCGCGTGCCTTGATCCGCGACACGAGGGTCGACTCGAACGCAAACGGCACGCTCTCATCCTGCCTGGAATGAATCGCGTACACCGGGACCCCTCGAAATCGCTCCGCCCAGGCGCCGGACGCGTCGTTCGCCATCTCGTTGTACGCGCTCGTCAGGCCCAGCCGATCGATGGATGTGGGGCGGATGAGCGGGAATGACGTGAGCGGCACCGCCGCGCGAAAGACCTGCGGGTGACGGTGGGCGAGGAACCAGGCGCCCATGCCGCCCATGCTGAAGCCCGTCACCATCGTCCGTCGTTCGTCGATCGGGTAGCGGCGTTTCATTTCGACCACCAGCGCCAGCATCGCTCGCTCGGCCACCGGATCGGTCCAGTTGTTGCGGGGCGCGTCGGGCGCGATGATCACGGCGCCTAACGGGCGCAGCGCCGGCCCGAACAGCGCCTCGAGCGATTGTTGGCCGAACCACGGGGGAACGCTGTCTTTCGTTGCGGCCGCTCCATGCAGTGCCAGGATCAGGGGCAGGTGATCGCCCGGCAACATGGGCGGCACGACGATCGCAAACCGGATCCGCGTCCCTTCCGGACTCACCCACGTGCCGGCAGCGAGTCGGGTCGTTGTGTCAGATGCGATGGCGGCGGGACGAGGCTCGAACGCCTCCGGATCTATGCCCAGGGCGGCGCACCCGGCCAGTAAGACGGATGCGAGGATCACGTTTCGTCGCACAACGATCGGTGGTATGGGATGCTTCCAGAAAGGCGTGATTACGGTACCATCTGGACGGGAAAGTCGCGAACTGAACAGTACGTCATGACGCTTAGCGCCGCGCTGGTTCTTGTGCCCGTAAACATGTCCTGCTGAGAGGCCATCAGAACTCAAGGACCTCTTCACGACTTCTTTATCTGCTTGCTTCCTTCATTCAGCACATCTTTAAAGCAGACCTGATAGGGTGCGACTCCAGACTCGTGGAGTTGCCCCATGGCGCAGTTACTGATCGCACTCCTCTTCATGTTTCTCGTGACCTTCATCCTGACGCGTGACGAAGGGCCAGCCGTGATGGGTCCACGTGCCGTTGACGACGACACATGGCCGTGACCAACATGCCACCGCCTCGGGCTCCTTAGTCTCCGTGAATGCCGTCCTCATTGTCGATGACGAACCGCAGATCCGTCGCGCCGTTCGAAACGCACTGCGAGAGACTTTCGCGCAATCCATCGAGGCAGGGACTGCTCGTGACGCCATTGACCTGGCCGCAGCGCATCGCCCCGACCTGATCATCCTCGATCTGGGCCTCCCTGATTCGTCGGGGGAGGCAGTGTGTCGGGAAGTCAGGGCCTGGTCTACGGTGCCGATCATCGTGCTTTCGGCCAGACATTCGGACCACGAGAAAATCGCGCTGCTCGACGCGGGCGCAGACGACTACGTGACCAAACCGTTCTCGCCGGCCGAACTTCGGGCGCGAGCGGCCGTACAACTGCGGCGCTCGCGTCTGGCCGGCGTCGGTGGCGCCGCCCACTTGATCAACGTCGGTGACCTGGTCATTGATCTGGCCAAACCTTCTGTGCGGCGAGGCGACACGGCAGTCCACCTGACACGGACGGAATGGCACATCCTCCGCACGCTCCTTCGCCACGCCGGACGCACGCTGACACACCAGCAAATTCTGCGGGAGGTCTGGGGAAACGCGTTTGGTGACACACAACAGGCCCTTCGGGTTCATATCCGCAGCCTGCGCCGCAAGCTCGAGGCGGATCCCGTTCAACCGGCCATCATCATCACCGAACCAGGCATCGGTTATCGCGCCGAGCTGGCGCCGTGATCGCACCGTCTTCCGAGCCGATTTCGAAACGCGAGTGGATTGCCTGGTTAGTCGCCCTGGCCGCATTGACTGCCGTTCTGGTGCTGCTCCGCGACGAGCTTCAACCGACATATGTCGCGCTGTCATACCTGCTGCTCGTGCAGGTTGCCAGCGCGCGCGGTGGTGGCCGGCTCGGCGCCGTCATGGCGGTCAGCTCGTTCCTGTGTTTCGACTTCTTCCTGCTGCCACCGTTCTGGACGCTGCGCCTGCGGAATCCATTCGATTGGTTCGTGCTGGGGGCGTTCCTGCTCGCCAGCATGATTTCGTCGCAGCTCCTGACGCGGCTTCGCGCGTCGGTCGAGCGCGCACGCAAGTTGGATGAGGAAGCGGCCGAAACACGCGCGCTGAAGGAGGCCCACCGGGCCAAGGACGCGGTCCTCGCGTCCGTTTCACACGACCTGCGCACGCCACTCACCACCATCAACGCGTTGGCGCAGGAGCTGGCGGAGGATGGTGATGAGCGTGCCATGACCATCGCTGAGGAATCGGATCGATTGAGCCGGTTCGTCGCCGACATGCTCGACCTTTCGCGCGTGGAGAGCGGTGCGGTCACGCTCGACATTCAACCTAACGAGGCCGAAGACCTGATCGGGGCCGCCTCGCAACGGATCGGCGGGCAGCTTCGCGGCCGTACGTTGAGGGTTTCGGTGACGCCGTCCGGAGAACTCCTTTTTGGCCGATTCGACTTCGTTCACACCCTGCGCGCCATCGTGAACCTCCTCGAAAACGCTGTGCGCTTTTCAGCCCCCGGCGGGGTGGTGGACCTCACGGTGCATCGCGACGGCGCGCAGCTGGTGATCACCGTCAGTGACCGGGGACCGGGCATCAGCGAGTCGGAACGCGAACTGGTGTTCGACCCGTTTTATAGAGGCAAGGGGAACGAGACCGGGTCGAGCGGGCTGGGCCTCGGACTGTCGATCGCGCGTGGTCTCATCACGACGCAAGACGGTCGGCTCGCGTATCGACCGAGAGAGGGCGGCGGTGCGGTTTTCGAGATACGTCTGCCGGCGGTAGACGTCTCGGCGCTCGCCGACTGAAGCCCGAAGGTCGCTCCGATCTTAACACGATCTTCACGGCAGCATCGGTCGTCCACACATTTTCTTGACGCCGTCGCGGCTAGCGTCAGTGGTGTCGAACGGACTGAGTGTTTCACGTGCTTGAGGTCGTGGGCCGCGTCAAGCGCGCGCTTTTCGGGCGCCCTCTCGCGACGGACAGGCTCGACCACGAGCGCCTCAGCAAGACGACGGGGCTCGCGGTACTCTCCTCCGACGCGATCTCGTCTGTCGCGTACGCGACTGACCAGATCCTCATTTCGCTGTCGGTGTTGGGCGCTGCCGTGGCGATCGGGTACGTCGTGCCCATTTCGGCCGCCATCGTTGCCCTGCTGGTGCTCGTGGGGGTGTCGTACCAGCAGACCATCCGTGCGTATCCGGGCGGGGGCGGATCGTACACAGTAGCCAGGGAAAACCTCGGAACCGGCGCCGGTCTCGTGGCCGCCGCCTCCCTGCTCACGGATTACGTACTGACCGTCTCCGTTTCCGTTGCTGGCGGCGTCGCGGCGATCACGTCGGCGTATCCCGCGCTGGCCGGCCACGCGGTTGCGTTAGGCATCGCGTGCGTGGCGCTGCTGATGATCGGCAACCTGCGAGGCGTGCGGGAGTCCGGCATCGCATTCAGCGTCCCGACCTATGTGTTCATCGCCATGATGGTGCTCCTGATCGGCATCGGCGCATTCCGGGCATGGTTCGGCCAGGAACTCGGACCTTCTCCTGAGGCCCCTTCAGGCCCCCGAGGACCGGCTGCGCTCAATCCCGTGACCGGCGGCGCGCTCTTGTTCCTGCTCCTCCGCGGATTTGCCGAGGGGTGTGTGGCCATGACCGGCACGGAGGCCATTTCGAACGGCATCACCGCGTTCCGGCAACCTTCGCAGCGAAACGCGGCGATCACGCTTGGCATCATGGTCACACTCCTCGCTGTGTTTTTTCTCGGTGCCAGTTCGCTGGCACATCACTACGCCGTGATGCCAAAAGAGACGGAGACGGTACTCTCGCAGGTGGGTCGTCGCGTGTTCGGTGACGGACTGCCGTATTTCGTCTTGCAATACTCCACGTTTGCCCTGCTGGTGTTGGCGGCCAATACCGCCTTCAATGACTTCCCCCGCTTATCGAGCATTCTCGCCCAGGATCATTTCCTTCCCAATCAGATGGCAGCGCGAGGTGACCGGCTCGCCTTTTCGAATGGCATCGTCATTCTCGCGATCACGTCGGCCCTGCTGCTCTGGGCGTTTCGTGGCGAGACCAATGCGCTCATTCCGCTCTACGCCGTTGGGGTGTTCATCTGCTTTACGCTCTCGCAGGCCGGCATGGTGCGGTTCTGGCTGCGGACGAAAGCTCCGGGGTGGCAATGGCGCGCGGCGCTCAACGGCCTTGGCGCGGTCGCGACGGGGGTGGTGACGGTCATCCAGGTCGTGACGAAGTTCAGCGGTGGAGCATGGATCGTGGTGGTGGTGATCCCGCTGTTGATCCTCATGCTGCGCGGGATTCATCGACACTACATACGCTACTGGCGAGACACCCGCTTCGACGGTCAGAGCCCCATTCTTCCGCTCCAGCACGTGGTGGTCGTGCCGGTGAACCGCATCAGCAAGGCGACGGCCGCGGCACTCGTCTACGCGTCGACCATTTCTGATGACGTTGTCGCCGTTGCCGTCGAGGTTGATGCGCAGGCCATGTCCGATCTTCGCACGGAATGGGAGGCATGGGACGTGGGGATTCCCCTGGTCGTGCTGAGATCACCGTACCGATCGGTACTCAAACCGCTGGTGGCATACGTGGAGAGCCGGCAGTTGGGAGCTCTCGGCGATCTGGTAACCGTCGTGGTTCCCGCGGTCGTGCCCCGGCGCTGGTGGGAGCATCTGTTGCACAACAAAACGGCGCTGTATATCCGCGGCGCGTTTCACTTCAAGCCTAACGTTGTCGTCACCAGCGTTCCTTACCACCTCGAGCACCTGGCGAGGCGCCGATCAGTGGCAGAGGTGATCTCGAACCGGCCTACCGAGGCGGGTGTCGCTCAGCCAGTTTCTGTTGGTTCCGGCGAGCGATAGCGCCGAGTTCCATCCCGGACAGGGTCGCGACCGCGGCGACGCACCAGAGCACATCGCCCAGCTCCTCCGACAGTCGTTCACGATCGAGCTCGCGGCCCTGATACAGGTGCTTCCGGACGTGCGCCAGGACCTCACCGGCTTCCTCGGCGATCCCCGCCGCGGCGTCGAGGATTTTCTCCTGGTCGTTGAGTCGCGGATTCAGCGTCCGCGCCGCGGCTTGCTGGTATTCGTCGAGGGTCACGATGGCCTGCCGTCCTCTCTATGGAAGGGGAGACACTACGGCAGGATGCAGCCACGGGGAAGCGCTGTGGGTGTACGCGGAGGACGCGTCTCGCGTTCTCGCCCCGTTGTCACCGGATGCGGGAAGGTTGGCTCAGCGAACGTCGACAACCTTCACGACTGATTCGCCGACGACGACCAACCGGCTCCCGTCAACTGTCGCGAACAGGCGCAGGGGAGTCATTCCCAGCTTGACTTGCTCGAGTAGAAATCCGTCCGACACTCTGACTTTCTGGTACCCATACAACGTGGGTGTGTAGACTGATAAGCCGTCGGCCGAAAGTTCTCCACCACCTGGGCCATCACCGCCCCAATCCTGCGTGGACACAGTCGCAAGGCTGTCCATCGTTGTTCCAAAAACGGTGTTCGCCATCATGAAGCGTCCCGATGGCGACGCCGAGTACTGCGTGGCCTTGATGGCGCGGAGTCTTCGCGTGATCGTGAACGAATTGGACGCCGGCGAGTAGATGACGCGATCTCCCGGGTAATACGCTTCGCTCGGCCCGATGACCAGTCGTCCGTCCGGAAGTCGCAGGAGACTCGGCTGAGGCGCCACGTCCGACGCGCCGTCGATGTCCGTTCGAATGACCTGAGCCCCGGTGCTGAAGTTGACCTCCAGCAGTCGTGACGGGGAGAACCCCTGTCCGAGGACAACGAAGAAACGGCCGCCGGACGCATGGGCAGCGAGGGGTCCCCGAGACTCGTACCCGTCATATGGCAGCAGTGGTATCATGGTCGCCGACCGTTGCGTTGGCAGCAGGTCCACCACGCCTAACGAGCGCACATACCCGAACATCACGACGAGGGAATCGCGGGACGCGCTGAAGGTAAAGGTGGACGCGTACGGGGGCAGCGAAATCGGCGTCATCGATGCGCCGGTGAGTACGTCGACGCCGTCGATTCGGGAGTTGTCTGTCCCGTCGCGCTCGAGCCGGAGCCGGTACACGATGTTCCGCCTGGCATCCCACAACACGTCCAGTGGGTATCCATCGAGTTCCACCGGGATGTTCATGATGGAGCGATCGACCCAGTTGTAGACAGGGACCTCCTTCCTCGCGTCAAAGAGCGGCGACACAAGACCGGATGCGTCGCGCGCCCACGCCCTCAGGAGCGGGCGCTCTGCGAGCCACGACGGCGGCACCGTCAAACGGAACGCATGCGAGTCGCCGCGGCTGGTGGCGGGAACGGAGTCACGAAGGCCGCCGCCCTCATAGCCGATGTAGACCAGGCGATGGTTGTCCTGGGCGGTGACGAAGACGTCGAGCGGCTCGCCGGTGCGGATGGTCTCGTCGCCGTGCAGCCCGCCGAAAGCAATGCGGGCCAGGGGCGGAGTGAGGTCTGCGAGCCGAACACTGGTCTGGCCCTGCTTCGTGTGGCCGGCGTCATCGGAGACGATCAACGTGAAGACCACGGGCGCATCCACGTTGGCCTCGTCAGGCACCGGGATGCTGTAAGTAATGGAGATAGCGGTGGGTCGTTCGCTGAACTCGAGCGTGTCGGCGCCTTCAAATGCTCCGTGAGCGCTGAGAATCGTCTGCTTGACGCCAACCGCGTCACGCACGGTAAAGCGGATTTCGATGTCGCCGCCGAGTCCTACCGGCTCAATGGGGCCGAGGAAGAAGCTGATGATTGGCGGCACCGAGTCCACCGCGACCGGCTCCGGGCCCGTTGCGTTTTTTTCCGCACTGCAGCCGGCGTGCGCCAGCGCCGCGAAAAGCGGTAGGATCAGGACGCGATGTCGGGACTGAAACCGCATGGGCACAATGGGAGCAAAGTGGACGTGTCGCGGCCGCTCGGCCGTCGCGTCCAAAAGACCTCCATATGGGACTGCTGACGGAAAGGCGTGTCACGTGTGTGCCGGGCCGCACAATCGGCGCACGGATCTCCTCGCTGGAGATCTAGCGAGCACGACGCGTTAGGCTGCGCCAAAATCTGATGTAGACAACTGTGATGTCCGACACCTAACGTCGGTGTCGCAGGTCCAGCGAATCAGGCTGCCGAGCTCATACGTTTCATAAGGTCCGCCGGGCTGAACAGTGCCCATTCCTAACGAGCACTCGTGCCGGAGGTCCAGATGCGGAAGCACCTGGCTGCCGTTGGTTTCGTCGTAGCAATCCTTGCCTGCAACGGTGATAGCCGGAGCCCAGTTGGGCCGGTGTCACCTGAACCAAATTCCGCCATCGTCGACGCGACGGGCGGTGGACGCGAAGGATTCTATTTCCTTCAACCAACCGTAACGAAGCCCGACGTCGCCGGACCATTCGACGCGACGCTGGCGCCTCGCGCTCGCGTGTGCGCGCTCGACACGAGCCGCACCGCATGCGCCGTCATCCTGGCCACGATCCCGACCGGATCCGGGCCAAATACCCTGGCGGTCGACCCAGTCAGCGGCAAGTTCACGGGCCAGTGGTCATCACCGGCCACGCTCGAACTGAGCACTACCTCGGGTAGCGAAACGCGATACCGACTCGAGATCCTGGTCGACGTCGGTACCACGACGGTCACGCTTGGCTACGCTGACCTCTGGATCATGGAAAACGGGGGCCTGAAACCTGCCGGTTTCGTCGGCCTCGTTCCTGGCAAGACGCTCGTCATCCGCTTCGGTGTTCTGCCCGGTACCGTTGGGTACGTGGTGGTGACGCCGAATCCGGCGGAAGTCGCCATCGGCGGAACGCAGCAGATGACGGCAACGGCGTTCGACCTGCATAACGCGCTCATTGGCGCCGCTGTGTTTGCATGGTCGAGTGAAGACAGCGACATCGCGGCGGTCAGCTCATCCGGACTGGCGACTGGCCTGGCGAATGGCTCGACGAACATCCGTGCGACAACGCACGGCGTCACGGGGAGTGCCGTCTTCAACGTCGTTGGCGATCCGCCGGTGGCGCCAACTGCCGTCGCCGACGAGGCAGCAGCAGCGAGTGTCCCGGGCGATGCGTTCCATACTGCTTTCAACACGACACTGAATTCGGGCGGCACGACGCCAGGCTTGCTGGCAAACGATGTGCTTGGATCGCCGCCAGCCGATGCCGTGTCCTTCGGTGGTGGTAGTCTTGGCGGCGCTGTCGGCGATCATGCCGCCGGTACGACCGCGACGTTTGGTACGGGCGGTTCGCTCGCAGTGAACGGTGACGGTTCGTTCTCGTTTACGCCCAGTGCCGGATTCACTGGCCTGTTCGCGTTTTCGTATCGCATCCAGAACTCGAGCGCCACGTCGGAGGCGACGGTGGCGATTGCCGTCGGGGTAAGACCCTCAGCCACCGACGACACGTACCCGGCTACGATCATCGGGAACGTGTCGATCAATACCGCCTCCAGCACCCACTTCTCCATCCTCACCAACGATGCCGGCAACGGCCTGACGATCACCCTGGGCGCTTCGCCTAACGGAGAAGCGAACATCAACGCCGACGGGACGTTCACGTTCAACCCGGCGCCGGGGTTCACCGGCACGGCCGCGTTCTCATATACCGTGCAGAACGGGTTTGGGCCGAGCGCGGCGGCGAATGTTTCGATACCGGTGACTACGCCGATCTGGTTCGTCAACGCGTCCGCACCGGCAGGTGGTGATGGGCGCATCGGCTCGCCGTTCAACTGTCTCGTGGATGCTGGCGTCGCGTGTTACGACGATTCGGCCAACGAGGCTGGTGACAACGTCTACATCGCGGCCGGAACCTACGCGAATGCTTCTGCGCTCGTCCTGAAGGCGACGCAGCGTGTGATTGGCCAGGGTGCCGCTGCGGCATCGCTGGCTGCCTTGACCGGTCAGGTGAACGCGGCGGACAGCCCTGCGCTGCCGTCGGTTGGTGGCGCCTTCCCCGTCATGACCTCCGCGGCATCGGGAATCGTCCTCGCGAACTCAAATCACCTCTACGGATTCAACGTGGGGAACACCGTCGGCGCCGGTATCTCCGGCGACAATTTCGGGACACTGACCGTGCGCGCAGTGAGCTTCCCAGGGCCGGCGCGTTCCGGGCAGGCGTTAGGCCTGTCGAACGGATCGATCGCTCCGGCGTCCACGTTCACGAGCGTGTCGTCCTCCGGCGCTGTCGTCGGGATCAGTCTTGCCGACGTCGGTGGAACCTTCGTCGTCACCGGAAGCGGCTCGGCAGGGACGGGTGGGACGATCGCCAATACAACGGGGAGTGCGGCGATCCTGCTGTCGAACGCCAGCATGTCGGTTTCCTACATGGTGGTAAGCAATAACGCGGGCTACGGCATCAACGGCACGAATGTCGCCGGATTCGGATTGAACCAGTCCACGCTGCAAAACAATGGCGATGCCGCCACCGAGGCAAATCTCCACTTGTCCGGTCTGACCGGGACGGCAAGCATCACGTCGAGCACGATCAGCAATGCATCGGGCAGTAACGTGCTGGTCGAAAATACGGCGGGCACGCTCACCTTTTCACTTTCGAACAGCACGCTGAGTAACGATGCCACAGAGACGGTCGCGTCGAACGGCCTCGCCGTCATCGGTAGCGGGACGGCGGTGACCAACGCCTCGATATCCAACAGCAATTTCCAGGGTCACCGGCTGGCCCACCTCCGCGTGAGCTCATCGGGCTCGGCGCAGATGGTCGTCAGCGTTGTCGGAAATACGATGGAGTGCGCGAACGCAATCGCGACTGCGTGTAACGCCACATTCATCAGCAACTCCAGCGAGTCCTTCACGTACAGCATCCTGAGCAACGTCTTCACCGGAATGAAGGCCGTGCTCACACTGAACAAGAGTGGAGGGACTGGAACCATGGCCGGGTCCTTCTCGACCAACACCATCGGCACGGAGGGCTTGGCGGGCTCCGGTGGGGACGGATTGTCAGTCCTTTCTATGGTGGATGGCGTTTCGCACACGGCGGTTATCTCTGGTAATGCCATCCGTAACTACAGCCTCTTCGGCATTGACGTGCTTGCGGGTAACGCAGGCATACTCGATGCGACTGTCACCTCGAACATCTTTGACGAGCCTGGTGCGTCGGCCCAGCATGGTATCCGGGTCATCGCGGGGAATACGCCGACGTCGACCGCGTTGCTTTGTCTGGCGCTCTCGGGCAACCTGCTGAACGGCGCTGGCCCGGTTGCTGACTTCCGGTTGATACAGGCAGGCCTGGCGACCATGCGGCTTCCGTTCTACGTCGGCGCGAACAATGACGACGCTGCGGTGGTTGCCTTCGTGCGGTCACTTCAGACGTTGAACACGGAGTTCACTCCGACCGGGATCGCGAGCAACACGGTTGCCAGTGGCGGCGGTGGTTTCCTCGGCGGCGCGGCATGTTCAACGCCATGATGTAACGCGCCTCGTACCACGCGGGACCTGTCGAGAGCGGCCAACACGCCGCATCGGCGATCGGCGCATTTGTAATCAGACGGCGTGGGCGAACGGGCGTTAACGAAGACGCGCGTTCGCTGATTCGTCTCACATATCGCGCAACAGATTGCACGAGGATGCTGTCTACCACGAGCTGCAAGCGTAACACGCAGCCCGCTAGACAACCCCTTCCATGTGAGATCCATGCCAAACGTGCGCCTGACGCCACTCATCATCGCGCTCGCCTTCGTCGGTGGCCCATCGATCGTCGAGTCTCAACGCTCGACGGCAGGCTCAGCGCTGACGACGCAGCAAGTCCGTGCAATCGATTCTCTCGTCAGGCGCCACATGACAGCGCGACGAATCCCGGGCGCCGCCGTCGGGGTCGTGCAAGGCGGGCGACTCGTGTTTGCGAAGGGCTACGGCGTCGCAAGCGTGGAGAACGATACGCCGGTGACCGACAGCAGCGTGTTCCAGATCGCGTCGGTGACGAAGCCGTTCACGGCGACGGCCGTGATGATGCTTGCGTCAAGCGGCAAGCTGCGACTCGATGACCCGGTTGGGAAGTTCGTGGAGCAGGCACCTGAAGCGTGGAGTGGCGTGACCGTCAGGCACCTGCTCACGCACTCCGCCGGCATTGCTCCGGCCGCGATCGTGCGTGTCGACACGGCGGGGCGCGTCACGCTCCGGGAAGGGATTCCACTGCTCGACATCCCGGCGGCGCTTGCGCTCAAGATGTTCGCCCAGACGCCGGTACTCTTCCAACCCGGCGCCCGCGTCCTGTATTGCGACGCCTGTTACGTGGTACTCGGCCGAGTCATCGAACGTGCATCCGGCCAGCGATACGAGGAGTTCATGCAGTCACAGGTCTTCCAGCCGCTGCAGATGTCGTCGGCGGGCATTCTCGATCGGTGGCGCATCGTTCGCGGCCTGGTGCCGGTGTATACGCTGAGGAACGGTGAAATCGCTCCGTGGCGCCGCGACTCCCAGTACGAACTCAACTCCTTCGCAGGCGTCACGGCGACGTTAGGTGACATCGCGAAGTGGGACGTCGCGTTACGTGCTGGTCGCTTGGTGTCGCGCGAAGCGCTGGAGGAAATGTGGACTCCAGCGGGGCTCGGGAATGGACAGCCGGCCATTCTCTTCGGTGACTACTACGGCCTCGGATGGGGCCTCGGTGAAGTGCGCGGCCACAGAACCGCGGAGCACGCAGGCGCGTCGGGCACCTTCCTCCTGCACTTCATCGACACCGATCTGACGATCATCGCGCTGACGAACCTGGATGGACCGTCAGGATCGCAACCTGCGGTGCTCGCGCGCAGCGTTGCAGGGCTGGTCGATCCGATCTTCCTGCCCGTGGCTCAGCTCTCGCCGCGTACCGATCCGTCACCAGCGACGACGCGTGACATTCGTGCGATGCTTGGCGAAATGGCCGCCGCGCGTGCGTCGGCGATGCTGACGGAAGGGTACCGAGCCTTCTTTGAGAGCATGCCGGAGCCTGCTCGACGCGAGGACTCGGCGCTGCTGCAATCGCTATCCGACTTCACTTTCGTCGCGCGCGACACGATGCCGGCGCGCTCCTGGCCACGCTTCGGGCAAACGGTGACCCAGATTGCGCATTACAGTGGGCTGCTTTCCGGCAGGCGTTTCCTGTTCAGTTTCTGGCTGACGGGGGAAGGGAAAGTGGCGTACCTTCGCTTCTCGGCGGTATGAAGACGCCCCAGAAATACGCTCCATTGCGAGGGAGGACGACTGATGCGCTGTACCGATCCTTGCGCGACGATTGGTCTGTTGGTGGCAGTGGCCTTGTCGGCGAGTGCACAACCGGCAGCACGGACGATCGCGCCCAGGCTCGACACAACGGTCGTCGAGGCCACGATCACAGATTTACAGAGGGGAATGAGTGAGGCGCGATTCACCGCGCTCGACCTGACCCGAGCCTACCTCGCCCGCATCGCCGCCTACGACCAGCGGGGGCCCGCGCTCAACGCCATGGTCCGGGTGAACCCGGCCGCGGAGCGTGACGCAATAGCCATGGATGTCGAGCGCCGTGCGGGCAAAGTGCGCGGTCCCTTGCACGGCATTCCCGTCATCATCAAGGACAACTACAACACGGCCGACATGCCGACGACCGGGTCGACCCTGGCATTGGCAACATTCACCCCGCAAGAAGATGCGTTCATCGTCAGGCGACTGCGCGACGCCGGGGCGATCATCATCGGCAAGTCCAACCTGCACGAACTCGCCGCCGGCATAACGAGTGTAAGCTCGATGGGTGGCCAGACGCGCAATCCCTACGATCCCCGGCGCTGCCCCGGAGGCTCCAGCGGAGGGACCGGCGCTTCGATCGCTGCTTCATTCGCCGTCGTCGGCTGGGGAAGCGATACCTGCGGATCGATCCGCATCCCGGCGGCATACGGTTCGTTGTATGGTCTGCGGCCGACGAGTGGCCTGGTCAGTCGAAACGGCGTCATTCCGCTCTCGCACACGCAGGACGTGATCGGTCCGCTCGCGCGCACGGTAACCGATCTGGCCATCGCGCTCGACATCACGGTCGGTCGTGATACGGCTGATCGTGCGACGGAAGTCCTCGACAGCCGCGAGCTGCCGCGGTTCGCGGCCGCGCTCCACAAAGATGCGTTGCGCGGGAAGCGCCTCGGTGTGCTCCGCAACTATATGACGGGAACAGACGGCGACATCGCCGACTCCATCCGCGCCACCACGCGTGCGATGGGCTCGTTAGATGCGGAGGTCATTGAGGTGACGATTCCGAACCTGGATTCTCTGATCGCCGGAACGGGAGTCATCCCATTCGAGTTCAAGTGGGACTTGATGGATTTCCTCGCCAGGTTCCCCGGCGCACCGGTGCATTCACTGCGGGAGATCATCGATCGCGGTCTGCACCACGAGGCGCTCGACGGGACCTTCCGTATTCGCGACAGCATCTCGACCCGGGACAGCGATCCCTATCGCACCGCGCTGGCCAAGCAGGCCGTCCTGAAGGCGCGACTGGTGGCGCTCTTCGATTCGCTCAAGCTCGATGCGCTGGTCTACCCCACCATGCAACGACGGCCGGTGCTGGTGGGCGAGGCGCAGCCAGGAACTACGTGTAGCCTGAGCGCACAAAGTGGGCTGCCGGCCCTTTCGCTGCCGGCGGGCTTCACCAACGATGGCCTCCCCGTAGGACTGGAGATGATGGGCAGGCCCTTCGAGGACGCCACGCTGGTGGCGATGGCGTACGCGTTCGAGCAGTCGCCGGGTGGTGTCAGGCGTCGCGCTCCGCTGACGACACCTGTTCTGCGAAACGGGCATGCACCACCAGCTCAGAGCTATCGCGCTCGCACCGGCGCGGCCGTGGTGGCGTTCCGGTTTGACGCGTTGCGAAGCGAGCTGCATTACGAGGTCACCATACCGGCGACGTCGATGCGCGGTTCTCAGGCCCTGGTGCTGCGCCGGACGGATGCGCCACCCGCCGGAGGTGGCGAGCCGCGCCAGCGCGTGGTCCAGCGACTCATCGGCCCGGGTGTGACTTCGGCCAATGGCATGATTCCGCTCGGCGAGCTCGATCGCCGTGCGCTGGGCGACGGTCGACTTGGCATTCTGCATGTGACAACCGACGCTCCGCTTGGCCGGGCTGCTGCGGTGGAGAGTGTAACGTCAATCAGCTCGCCCGCGCGGCGCTGAAGATCGTCGACACGTCCAGCCCGAACGGAGAGATGTGGCGGCGACGAATCGGGAATTCGCGGTCGAGCCATCGACGCGCGATGCGCTCGACACGGCCAATAGCGCCTGGTTCCTCGAACGTGTGTCCCGCTCCCATAACGAGGCGAAGGTCGGCGCGAGAACGAATTCCGCGGAAGACCTCACGGTTCGCACGTAACGTGGATTCATCGCGGGCACCCACGATGAGCAGGAGCGGAGCGCTCATCGCCGACAGGTGTGCCGGCGCAAGATCGACGCGCCCTCCTCGAGAGATCACCGCCGCCACGCGGTCGGGAACCGTCGCCGCGACGCGCACGGATGCCGCCGCGCCGGTGCTCGCGCCAAAGAGCACGACGCGATCAATGCCAGGCAACGCCATTTCCGTCGCCCAATCCAGGACGTGTTGCAGCCTTCCTGAGATCATGTCGATGTCAAAGCGGTGATGACCGTCCTCCAACTCGGCTGACTGCTCGTCAGGCGTCAGGAGGTCCAACCGGAGCGTAGCCCACCCATTCTCGCGGAGACCACCGGCAAGAAACCGATTGCGATAACTCTTCCTGCTGCTGCCGCCACCGTGAACCAGCATCACGAGTCCCCGCGGCGGGTCGCAGCACGGCACGCCGTAATCGGCTTCGAGCGTTGAACCGTTCGGCAGCGCCACGGTCATACCGCGCTCACTTCGTCGCGTGACCTGGGGTTCCGGGGTCGAAGGAGGATTGCGGCGCAACGCACGAAGGGCATCGACGTCGGGCACCTCGTCGAACGACTCGTACCAATCCGACACCATGCCGAACGGCGATGGCGTATGAAGCGCGACGAAGTCATCCACCTCGCGCCGAAGACTCTCGACGGCGTCACCATTTGCCACCGGGACAGCGGCGACAATGTGCCTGGGGCGCCGTCTCCTGAGCGTCCGGATTGCGGCACGCATCGTTGTGCCACTCGCCAGTCCATCGTCCACGATGACAACGGTTTGGCCGGCGACGTCGGGCAGTGGTGCCTGACGAGCGCCGCGATACAATGCGACCCGTCGTTCCAACTCCGCGCGTTCGCGCTGGATCAGTCGACGTCGCAGGGGCCGCGACATTCCCAGGTACGCATCCACCGGATCGTCGACTGTCCCGCGGAGACCTTCGGCTACGGCGGTGAAAGCGACTTCCTCGAGTCCGGGAACGCCAACTTTGCGCGCGAGAATCACATCAAGCGGCCAACGCAGTGCGCGTGCGACTTGGAGGGCCACGGGAATCCCCCCGCGTGGCATGCCGAGGACGATCCCCGGGCCCTCGATCCTCATTGCCAATGCGTCGCCGAGGCGCACTCCGGCATCGATGCGGTCAGCGAAGAATGCCCGTGGCGCCGCGGCTACGCCTGGCATCGCCATCGCCTAGTTAGCGGCGAGTCTGCCGGATGGCGTCGTCGGGGTCTTTGCTGCAGCCTTGAGACCCGACTGTGCCTGCGCGACCTGCTGGTCCGGCGGCGAGGTTGGTGCCAGTGGACTGGCGCACGCCGCCAACGCGATGGCGGACGTAATCAGTGCCAGAATCCGTTTCATGGAGCCCTCCGTTTGTGCGGGCGGGATTGCCCACACACGGTTCGCGGAATTCGGCGTCAAATCCGGCCACGGTTTTGCGCGCTTGTGGGGCCCGGGCGGCCGGGCTGCCACCGCAGAGCGCCCATTCCGCTGACGCAATCAGTCGAGCGCGTCGGCGAAGAAATGGGGCAGGTCAATCTCCACGGGTAGAACGCGCAACGTCGGCTGCCACCTGATGGAGTTCGAGAGAATCTCCGGGCGCCGGTCGTCAGGCGTCCACCGTTCGATGACGCGTCCGTGTGGATCGACGATCCAGTACTCGGGGACGCGTTCGTCCTGGAAGATGTCGCGCTTTATCGTGCGATCGGCGCGAGCGGTGTTCGGTGACTGGATCTCCACCACCAGGAGAAGCGTCCCGACGTCCCGAAAAGCGCGAGGGCGAGTGCCGGGGGTTGTTGGAATAATGAAGAGGTCTGGCTGGAGCAGTCGTCGCGGCGAGAACTCGACCTCAGCGGGCGCAATGAACGCTTCGCCGAGTTCATGCCTCCGGACCCAGTGATCAAGTAGCCGGAAGAGAGACTGCAGGACGCGTTGGTGATTGAAACTCGGCGCGGGACTAACGAAGAGCTCGCCGTCCAGCACCTCGTATCGCTTGCCGTCGTTGGGCAATGCCCGCACGAGATCGGCTGTCCACGCGACATGCTGTGTAGACATAGGCTCACGTTAATCCCGATTCGTCGCGAGCGCGGTGACGCAGAGCCTCATGAGACGAGCTATGGTCGCCTTGAGGGCAGAATAGTGGAGGAGGGACTGTTATCTGGTCATTTGAGCGCCAGAGCGGCGCTGAAGAACTCTGGCAAGTTCAGAACAAGCGGTTGGAAGCCGGTCCGCGGTTGCCACTCGAGAATCTCTCCGAGGACTTCTGGTCGGGCGTCGTCAGGCAGCCAGCGTTCTACGAAACGCGCATCGAGGTCAATGATCCAGTATTCGGGAACACGGTGGCGCTGGTACGTGCGCCGCTTGTCATACCGGTCGGACCGGGCCGTCGAAGGTGAGAGCACTTCGCACGCGAGAGTGAGGGCATCGGCGTCGGCCCAGGTTGAGCCGATCGTGGGAAGGACAAACACATCAGGTTGGACAAGGTCTTTCGGTGAGAACTCGATGTCAGCCGGAGAAACGAGCGCCTCTCCCAGGGCGTGTTGACGGCAATACTCGTGAAGCGCGACGAGCAGGAGGCTTACGGCGCGCTGGTGCGAGCGAGAAGGAGACGGGCTCACGAACAAGACCCCGTCCAGGACCTCGTGCCGCTTCCCGTCGTCCGGAAGCGCCCTGACCATTTCGGCGGTCCACTCTGTCTGCTGCGCGGGCATGCCCATAGCGTACGCTCGGCTCGGCGAAGGTGGCAAGCGAACATACGCCGAGGATGGCGCGGTCAAGCCCACTGAGCGTCATCATTCGAGCGCAGGTTGAATCATTCCGACGCCGGAGCTGGCCAGGCGCAGGTTAGACTTCGAGCCATGCGCATTCGCCAGATCGACTACTCGACCGCGCCAGCCGCCACTCAGCGCGCGCACGACGACCACCTCCGCATCGCCCGTATCACCAACATGAAACGCACGCTGCTGCGTTCCGTGCCGGCATTCGATGCGCTCATGACCTGGTACACCCTCCGCGATGCCACCATCCCGATACTCGGCGAACGCCTAACGACTATCTTTGCGCACGCCATCTCCGCCGAGACCGATTGCCTCATCTGCAGCACGTTTTTCCGCCGGATCCTGATCGAGGCCGGCGAGGATCCCGACCATCTGTCGCTCGACGCGCGCGAGCAGGCCGTCGTGGCTTTCGGGCGTTGTCTGGCCCAATCGCCGTTCACAGTCCCGGATGAAGTCTTCGCTCCGCTACGGGAGCGCTTCGACGAAGAGGCGATCGTGTCGATCACTGCCTTCGGCGCCCTCATGGTCGCCACCAACGTCGTCAACAACGCTCTCGAGATCCCGCTCGACGAGTACCTCGAAACCTACCGCCGCGTGGAATCCTGACATGGGTCGCTTCGATGGACAGGTCGCGCTGATCACCGGCGCCGCGCACGGACAGGGGCGCGCGACGGCGCTCGCTTTTGCGCGCGAAGGCGCCCGCATCGCCGCGCTCGACGTCGCGCAACAGCTCTCCTATCCCGGCTATGCGTTAGGCTCGGCGACCGACCTCGAGCAGCTCGCCGCCGACGTGCGCGCTACGGGAAGCGAGGCCACCACCTTTGCCGCCGACGTCCGCGATGACAAGGCCGTCACCGCGGCCGTAGCCGAAACGATGGAGCGATTCGGGCGCATCGACGTCCTGTTCAATAATGCCGGCATCTGCGCCTACGGCCTCGCCCACGAGCTCAGCGAAGAGGCGTGGGACACGATGCTCGACATCAATGTGAAAGGCGCCTGGCTCGTCGCCCGTCGCGTCATTCCGGTCATGATCCGCCAGCGCTCTGGGGTCATCATCAACAACTCGTCAATCGCCGGTCTTCGTGGAATGAATCGCCTGAGCCATTACGCGGCGTCCAAGTGGGCCCTGACGGGCCTCACCAAGTCGTGGGCGATCGAACTCGCGCCACACGGCATCCGCGTTAACTCGATCCACCCGACGGGCGTCAACACACCCATGAACGACGGCCTCGCGTCGCTCGAGGGCCTGACGCCACGCGAAGTCGCCGAGCGTTCGGCGGGGAACCTGCTGCCGGTTCCGTGGGTGGAGCCTGAAGATGTAGCTGCGGCGGTTCTCTTCCTGTCGTCCGGGGAGTCGCGCTACGTCACCGGGATCCAGTATGTCCTCGACGCTGGACTTCTCAGTCGTTAGGAAGCGAGCAGGACCCTCAGCGTCGCTCGAGGCTCGCGACGAAGCCGAGCACTGCTTGCATCAGCTCGTCTCCCAGGAACATTGCCTCGTCATTGTGATCGGCGCCCGCGATGACCACCAGGCGCTTCTCCGTTGCAATCGCCTCGTACAGGCGCCTGCTTTGCTCCGGCGGAATGATGCGGTCGCGCTCGCCCGCGATCACGAGGGTCGGACACGCCACGCTTCCCGCGCGCTCGAGCGATGGATAGCGCTCTCGCAGCAACCAGCGCACCGGGAGAAATGGGTAGTGGTATCGACCGACATCTGTGAGCGAGCTGAAGGGCGATCGTAGTACCAGCGCGAATGGTCGCGTCTCAGTCGCCAGTCGAAGCGCCACTGCGGCACCGAGTGATTCGCCGAAGAAGACGACGCGACTTGTGTCGACGTCGGTGCGGCTCGTCAGGTATGCGTATGCGGCACCCGCGTCCTGCGCGAGGCCGTCCTCCGATGGACGTCCGGCGTTGTCACCATAACCCCGGTAGTCGAAGAGCAGCGTTGCAACATCATGAGTAGCGAATGCCGCAGCCATCGGAGCGCGCATGCCGCGATGGCCGGCGTTGCCATTGAACATGAGCACCGTGAAGCGCGCCGGGGTTGATGCGGCCGGTACGAACCAGCCGTGGAGCGTCACGCCGTCGTCAGTCGTGAACGTGACGTCCTCTGCACGCGGCAGGCCGAGGCTCACTGCCGGCGCCACGCCGACGAACGGAAAGTAGATCATCCGGCGCTGGCCCACCCAGAGCAGCACCAGCACGAGTGCTAATCCAAGAACGATAGCGGCCAGGGTTCCTCGCATCGTGGTTCCCAAAAAAAGCAAGGGATCCCGCTTTCACCGTCCCCGACGCCCGCAATGCGTTTCGAAACGTCCGCAAAGCCATGACAACGTCGTGACCCGGTACGACAGGATCCCCTGCGAAACCTGCTTTCGATCCGACCTCTGGTACGACCGTCCGAACAGGACGAAAGTCGATTCGAATGACTCCTCTTGTACTACGGCCCGAACAGGACCAAGGTGTCGTGAATTCTGACACCCATTCCTACGCCGCGCCCCGACCCCAGTTTCCCCGTTAATGAAATCGTAACGTGCGAGGCGACGGAGATTGACCTACGAGGCGACGCCGTATTCTACCTACGGAGTAGATGCGACTTCGAGCGTGACGTGCGTCGCAATCGACGCGCAGTGCTTTCGTTCGGAATTGTTGAGCTTTAGTCCCACACCGTGCGCACCGATTTCCAGGACCGCAGCCGGTCATCGGCAGTGACGAGCGTGGCATTCAAGACCAATGCGGTCGCGACGATGATTCGGTCGGCCGGATCCCGGTGAGGAAAGCCCTCCAGGTGAACCGATCGCAAGGCGATCCGGTTATCAACCGAGACGAACGTCAGCCACGGTAATTCCTCGACGTGCGCAATCCAGGCGTCCACCGGCATGGTCAGCTCAAGCCGAGCACGCAGCGACAGCATTGCGATCTCCCACGTGCTGATGGCAGACACCGACACGGTCGAGTTGTCCGCGACGGCTTTGTCGAGGAGTCGACGGGCCTTCGCTGGAACTCGTTCTGGGTTCGAAACCCACCAGAGCAAGGCATGCGTGTCGAGCACGATCACGAGCCGCTCTCCCAGTCGTCGTCGGCGACAGGGCTCGTGGGCGCGCGATACTTCACGACGGTCTCGCGCAGCAGGCGCACGGCCGCTTCAGGATCGGCGCGATAGGGCACGAGTCGGAGCACCGGCTTGCCGCGATCGGTGATCGTGATCGGCTTTCCGGTTCGCTCGACTTGGCGGAAGAGCTCCAGCGCCTGCGCCTTGAAGCGCGATTTTGATACTGTCATCATCTAATGACCATGGTGAAATGACCATAGTCATTTTATCAGTTTGTTCGATCTGGTTCAAGCGGTACTGCTGCCGATCGGTTGCCAAAACCAATTATGCGGACTCAGGCAGCGTCATTGACCCGCCGCTTCGCCAGAGGCCAGTATTGGCCGCGGCTCCGGTGAACAGGCCGGCCCCTCTCTGTCGAATCACATGACTCACGCTGGATGAAAGCGCCCTCGGGTTCTCCCCAGGCAAGTGGCACACTCGCGCGCGAGATGGGCGTGCTGGGCCTCGTGGCCACGGGCGTCTGCGCCATGGTCGGCGCGGCGATCAACGTCATTCCCTTCATGATCCAGCGGAATGTCGCGGGCATCGGCGCCAGCGTGCTCCCGGCGTATCTCCTGGCCGCGGTCCCCGCGCTGTTCGCCGCTCTCGCATACGCCATCCTTGCCTCGGCCATGCCGCGTGCCGGCGGCAGTTATGTCTACGCGAGCCGTGGCCTCAATCCGTATCTGGGTTTCGTCGCCAGCTTCTCGCAATGGTTCAGTCTCTGCGTGGCGATTGGCGTGGTGTCGTACCTGCTGGTGCCCTTCCTGCGCGACGTCGCGCTCGCCGCCGGCTCGTCAGGCGTGAGCGCGGCGTTGGAGACCGGCACCGCGCGGCTCGTCATCCCAATCGCCGTGCTCTGGACCTTCGTCGGCGTGAACCTGCGCGGCATCGCTGCTTACCAGCGCACCGTCGTTCCGCTGATGTTCCTGACGCTGATACTGGGCGGACTGGTGATCGTCGTCGGCTTCTCGTACACACACGTCGACTTTCTCAGCACTGTCGTTGGCTCGACGCGGGCCATGGCGTTAGCGCCCGATAGTGCCGCCGGTATTCGTCCGGTGTTTGCCGCGTCGGTACTCCTCTTCTCGAGCTTCATCGGATTCGACACCATCGCGCAGGCCGGCGGTGAGGCACGCGACGCGGCGCGCACGCTGCCCCTGGCCATCGGCATCGCGATCATCGGCGTCGCGGCGTTCTACTTCCTTTTCACCGCCGCTGTGTACCACGCGGTGCCGTGGCAATGGGTGGCGGAGCAGGCGCAGACGAGAGACCTCACTGCACCCGGACTGCTGGCGCCGCTGCTGCCACGCCCCCTCACGGTAGTGATGGTCTCGGGCGCGGCGGTGGCGCTGATGAAAGACCTCCCCGCGATGCTGCTCGGCACGTCGCGCCTGATGTTCGCGTGGGCCGAAGATGGCATCTTCCCGGCAGCGGTGGCGCGCGTGCACCCGCCTAGGCGAACGCCCGACACGGCCATCCTCGCCAGTGGCGCCATGGCCACCGCCGGAATACTCGGCAGTCACCTGGCCGGCGACTTCTTCCTCGGCGTGGACATCCTGGTGATCTCCATGTTGATCAACTTTCTGGTGATGTCGGTCGCCGTGCTGACGCTTCCCGGCCGCAATCCCGCCCTCGCGGCGCAGGTGCGCGTGGTGCCGCAGCGCGGGGCACAGGTCGCGCTGGCCGGTGCCGGCGTGCTGGTCATCGGCGCCTTCCTCGTTATGCATATCTGGCGCGACGTTAACGCCGACACCGCATGGTACTTCCGGTCCACCAACCTTTGGCTGGTGATGCTCGGCGCGGCCAGCCTCATTTACTGGCGCGAGCGGCGGTCACTCGTCAGGCGCGGTGTGGATGTGCAGGCGGTGTTCTCGACGTTGCCACCGGAGTGACCTTGCCGATCGAGCGATATCAGCTGGTGCCGGGCCTGTCCGTCTCACGCGTGATCACGGGCCTGTGGCAGGTGGCGGACATGGAACGTGGAGGGCATACCCTCGACGCTGGCGCCACATCGCTTGCGATGTCGCAGTACACAAGCGCCGGACTCAACACGTTCGACATGGCCGATCATTATGGATCCGCCGAGTTGATTGCAGGGCACTTCCGGCAGGCGAACCCGGAGTGCCAGCTGCTGACCAAATGGGTGCCCAAGCCCGGGCCCGTCACGCGGGAGCAGGCGCGCGCCGGCGTCGCGCTGGCGTGCGAGCGGCTGCAGGTCGATCGCATCGATCTGATGCAGTTTCACGCCTGGCGCTTTTCGGATCCGGCGTGGCTCGACGCGCTCACGTTCCTCCAGGAACTGAAGAGTGAGGGGCTGATCGGTCAGCTCGGCGTCACCAACTTCGATACGGCGCACCTCAGGATAGCCGTGCGCACCGGGATCGAGCTGGTCTCGAACCAGGTGTGCGTTTCGCTGCTGGACCGCCGCGGCGCGGGACGGATGGCCGAGTTCTGCGGGGCGAACGGCATCGCGATCCTGGCGTATGGCACGCTGGCCGGCGGGTTCCTGACCGAGCGCTGGTTAGGCGCACCGGAGCCGGCCGAGTCCGACCCGACAACGTGGTCGCTGATGAAGTACAAGCGTTTCATTGACGTAGCCGGAGGCTGGGCGGCGTATCAGCAGGTGCTGGCCGCGGCAGACCGGGTCGCTCGGCGGTTGGGCGTGTCGATCGCCAACGTGGCGACTCGTTATGCGTTGGAGCAGCCGGCGGTGGGGGCAGTAATAATAGGAGCCAGGCTTGGTCAACGAGCACATGTGGACGAGACGGCGGAGCTGTTTGACTTTGCGCTCGACGCAGGGTCACGGGCGGAGCTGGAAAATGCGCTATCCAAGTTGCATTCCATTCCTGGTGACTGCGGCGACGAGTACCGGCGACCGCCGTTCCTGACGGCGTCGGGCGACCTGAGCCACCACTTGCGCGAGTTTCCGGCGCCGTATCCGGTGCGTGTCGATGAGCGGGGTCGCCGGCGCGCGTTGTCGGGCACGGTGTGGGAGGACCTGGCGGGATTCAGCCGGGCGGTGCGGGTGGGGAACCGTGTCGTGGTCTCCGGGACGACGGCCACCCATGGGAGTCGGTGCGTTGGCGGCACGGATGCGGCCGCCCAGGCGCACTTCGCCATGGACAAGATTGAAGGTGCCCTGGAGTCCCTTGGGTCCACGTTAGGCGACGTGGTGCGGACGCGGGTCTTCGTGAAGCGGATGTCGGATTGGGAGGCCGTCGCTCGCGCCCATGGTGAGCGCTTTGCCGGGATTCAGCCGGCGAACACGCTAGTGCAGGCGGACCTGGTGGGCGATGAGTACCTGGTGGAGATCGAGGCCGACGCCGAAGTGGGCGACCAATGATCGGAACTGGTGGTGACCTCTTGCGCCGTTGACCGTTTTCCGATTGCTGAACGGCTACCGTTTCGCGAAGTTGTCTTTCTTTACTTAGGTTCCTGGCCCCGATTCGGCCACACAGTGAATCAGGTCGTTCACTACTGTGGGTTGCTTCTGGCCGGCGGTACATGTTCAGCTTCTGGCTGACGCCGGAGGGGAACGTGGCATACCTCCGTTTTTCGCCAGCTTCAGCGCAACGCGAGAAGGCGGAAGGGAGTGGCACCGATCGCGTTCTATCACCTCGGAGATCCAGTGACCGTTCCTGGCGATTTCGTCGTGCTTCGGTGTCAGTCGAGCGCTTGGGCGAAGAACCGGGGCAGGTCGATTACGAGTGCCGGCACCAATTCGACAGGTTGCCAGGTGATCGCAGCGGAAAGGACTTCGGGACGCTTGTCGTCAGGCGCCCAGCGCTCGATGACTCGTGCGTCGGCGTCGACGATCCAGTACTCGGGAACCCGCTCGTCCCTCAGGATGTCGCGTTTCTTTGTGCGGACGGCGCGGGCAGTAGCCGGCGACAGGACTTCGGCGGCCAGCAACAGGCGTCCCACGTCCTGAAAGGTCTGGGGTCGCCTGCCCGGCGTAGGTGGGATGACCAAGACGTCCGGCTGAATCAGGCGCTGCGGCGAAAACTCAACGTCGGCGGGTGCAATAAACACTTCGCCGAGGTTCTGGGCGCGGACATAGCTGTCGAGTATGCGTGCGAGAAGGAAGACGACTCGCTGATGGTTGAAGCTGGGTGCCGGACTCACGAACAGCTCCCCGTCCAGCACCTCGTAGCGTTTTCCGTCGTCGGGAAGCGCTCTGGCCATCTCGGCGGTCCAGTTGGTGTGCTGCGCGGGCATGCCCATACCGTACGCTCGGCTCGGCTTGGGAAACAAGCGAACATACGCCGAGGATAGGTGACGCACGGGTGACGGCTTCATCCTGAGTCCGCGGTCGCCATCAATTCAACGCAGCCGCACATCCCCGTCGCTCGCGTACAGCTGCCCACGAACGCCTACCGACGCTGGCGCGCCAATTCCGCTCGAAACGCTCGCTCACGATCGGCGATGTACGCGCGATAGCCCTGTGGGTCGATGAACGGGTTTGCGGTCGAGCTTCCGATGCGCGCGTGCTTTGCTTCCATGTTGTAGTAGGACCCGTGCGCGCCGAGGAAGATGTCCACCGGCAGTGAGTTGAGGACCCGGAACGTTCGCTCGAAGTCCTCGACGATTTGCGGATACGCCTCGTTGCCCACGAGTTTGTAGCCGGGATTCACGTTAGGGCTGCCGATGATGACGACGTCGTAGCTGCGGCCGCCCTCGTTGACCTTCATGGTCCAGGTGGTGCAGCCGCGCGTGTGACCCGGCGTCAGGCGCGCCACCAGCACTGCATCCCCCAGTCGCACCTCGTCGCCGTCACGGAGTACCCGGTCGACCTTGGTCCCCGGATAGCGCATCGCCGTATCGCTTCCATAATGAAAGTCGGCGCGGCCACCGGACTCGATGGTAGCGACGTCTCCTTCAGCGGCCATGTACTGCGCGCCGGTGAGCGACTTGATGGCCGCACTGCCGGCGTTGTGGTCCCAATGCGCGTGGCTGATGAGCAGTATTCTTATGTCGGAGAAGCGGAAGCCGAGCTGTTCGACGCTGGCCCGGATCTGTGGGACGCTCTCCGTCAGGTTGCTGTTGATGAGGATGTGTCCCTGTGACGTGGTGACGAGGTAGCTCGCCAGCCCCTTGCTGCCGACGTAGTACAGGTTCCCAGCGATGCGGAACGGCGGGAACGGCTGTGTCCAGTCGGCCGACTGGCCCCTCGCGACACTCGTAAGGCAGGTCAGCGCGAGCGTCACGTTGCGGAGCTTCGTTGTCATCACAAGTGTTCAGCGCAGGATCAGTGAACGCAGTATGGACCTCGATAGTATACGATCACAGAATAGCCAATGCGGATTCGCAAGAGCAGCATTGTCTCCTAACATCCGTCCGGCTACCTCACCTTGCTCCTCTGAAGCGCATCGCCGAGGTCCGCCAACCACAGTGACGTCCCTCGGTCTTTCAATGTTCCATAGACAACATGGCGTCCGTCGGGCGAGAAGATATTGAATAGAACCGGGTCGGTCTCGCTGCTTGTGAGCGCAACAGATGATCCCCCGTTCTGCAGCGGTACGAGCCATATATCGAGCCGGCCATTGGGTGGGCTCTGCCCGGTTACGGTCACGGCACTACCATCTGGTAGCCACTGCAAACCCCATAACGAGATGATGGGCGTATCTATCAAACGCGCGGGGGCGAATACATCTCCGGTCGGCGTCACTCCTACAACGAGAATCTTTGTCGTGGTGCCCTTCGGCGAGGCGGCGACATACGCTGACGCGGCAATCCAGCGTCCGTCGGGCGACCATACGATGTCTTGGAAGCCCAGAACGTTTGGAAGGGCTGCGACTTCTTTCGGCACCCCGGTTGGCCCGTCCGCAACGAGAATTCGTCCGGGTACTCCATGCTTGCCGCTGTCTGTGGGGGACAAGAGGACCGGCCCGGCTGGCGCGTAAGCGACGCGCTGGCCAAAGACACCCTTAGCCGCCCTGCCGATCGCGACTGGAAAAGACCGAATCAGACGCGACGGGCCACCTGGCGGCGTGGCGAGCAGTCGCACGGAATCACCCTGCCGCTCAACGTAGAGAAAATCCTCGCCCGCGATGTTGGGTGTACCGCCTGGACCCGTGAGATCAATTGCCGAATGATCAAACAGGGAACGACTGATGGTCCGCTCATCACCGCCAGCAACCGGTCTCACGACAAGGGTCCGATCCCTTCCTCCAGGCGTCGGACGGGAGTAGGTCAGGTACCGTCGGTCTGCGGAGAAAGTGATCGGGTTTCGCCCCCACTCTCGCGTGGGTGGGCCGCGATCCGGCATAGGCCCGACCTCGCGCGCCGCGCCGCCCTTAATGGAAGCGCGCATGATCACCTGCCGCCCCTCGATTGGCGTGACGAAGAAGATATCATTCCCGTCCGCTGACCATCCCAGCGGCTCTTCGCCGGCACGAGCCTCTCCAAACTGCCGCGGCATGCCGCCCACGACACTCAACAAATGGATGGGCGAAACAGATGCTGATACCACCGTCAACAGGTGGCGTCCATCGGATGCGAAGGTTCGGCCGGTCTCCGCCGTGCCGGCGCCCTGTGGAAGCGCAATCCGGGCAAGGGAGGAGCCCTCATATCCCTGGATCTCAAGGGGAAAAGCTGCCGCCGGACCATCAGATACGCGGACAATGCGATACGGCACTCTCGGAGCAGACATACCCGTCGGCGCTCGCTGAATCTCCTCTGGCCGCCCGCCTTCCGCAGCGACTCTGAGCGTGCGGCGCACGTCGGGCCGGTCTATCATCTGCGCCTGATAGTAGATGTACCGGCCGTCGGCGGACCAGTCCATGAGCCACACCCGCCACTCTGAGTCAATCACTGTTCGCGCCTTCCCGCCGCTTGCGGGAATGACTTTGATCGCCATGCCCCCACTGCCGTTCCAGTTTCTAAAGGCGAACCACCGGCCGTCTGGCGAAAGACGGAATCCCGACGCGACATCGCTGGAAGTCACACGGTGTGGCGGGCCGGAGGACTGCCCGCTCTGCGTGTCAAACGGCACGGTAACGATACCGTCCTCACCGCTCCAGTACGCGATGCGATTCCCTTCAGGAAACCAGGTGGGCTCGGCCGCGTGTTTCTCGGTCAGTCGCTTCGGCTCTCCCCCGTCCGTCGAGACCACCAGAACAGGTCCGACGGTTTCTCCTCCGGTCAGCGTAGAGAAAGCGACCCATCGGCCGTCAGGCGACAGAGCCGGTTCGTATATCTGGAGTGTGTCAGATCCGATGATCCTGGTCAGATGCGGCTCGATGACCGGCAAGCCAGGTCCTTCTTTCGAACTGTCGCGGCCTATCCGCGCGAGCCCACCACCCGCAACAACGGCAACAGCGATTAGGGCAGCTGCCAGTAGCGGACCTCGGCGTCGCCGCGCGAACTTGGCAATCCGGTACGCCGCACTTGGCCGGTGCGCCCTGACCGGTTCGTTACGGAAGTGGCGGGCTACGTCGCCCGCAAGCTCCGCCGCCGACTCGTACCGCCGCCGCCGATCCTTCTCGATCGCGCGCATCACGATCCAGTCGAGATCTCCCCGCACCAGTTTCGCGAGCGCGTTAGGCTCGACGTGCCGGCTGGTGGCAATTTCCGTGAGACGCTCGCCCAGCGTGTTGAGCCGGGCCGATGGCGTGGGTGGATCTTCTTCACGGATGATCCGCATCACCTCCATGAACGCGCGGGACCGCAGTGCGTCGTGCCCGAATGGCGTCGTTCCGGTCAACAATTCGTAAAGCAGGACGCCGAGGGAGTAGACGTCGCACCGCCGATCGATCTCCAGGCCGCCGAGCGCGGCCTGCTCCGGGCTCATGTAGGTCGGCGTCCCGAGAAATTGCCCGTACGCCGTGAACAGCGTCTTTTCGGTCAGCGGCTGATTGGTGGCCTTCGCAATGCCGAAGTCGATCACCTTGGGAACCGGCGTCCCATCATGTAGGGTGACCATCACGTTCGACGGCTTGATGTCGCGATGGATGATCCCTTTCTCGTGCGCGTGGTGGACGGCCTTGCACAGATCGACGAAGAGATCCAGCCGCTCGCGGGTGCTCAGCCGATTCGCATCGCAGTACTCCGTGATGGGCACCCCTTTGACGAGCTCCATCACGAAATACGGGCGCCCCGATTCGGTCGCGCCGGCATCGAGCACCCGCGCGATGTTGGGATGGTCCATCATCGCGAGCGCCTGCCGTTCGCTCTCGAAGCGGGCGATGACCTCCTTCGTGTCCATCCCCAGCTTGATGATCTTGAGCGCCACGCGCCGGCGGATCGGTTCCACCTGATCGGCCATATACACCGTGCCAAATCCACCCTCGCCGATCAGCTGCAGGAGCTTGTACGGTCCGATCTGGGTGCCGGGCCCCTCGGACGGATCGTCGCTGGCCTCCTCCGCGACGGCCCTGGCGGCGGCGTCGGCGCCTCCGCCGGTGGGTGACGCGAGGAATGCGCCGGCGTCATCGTGCGCGGCGAGTAACGCCTCGACCTGTGAGCGCAGCGCGGCGTCGTCGCCACAGGCCGTGGCCACAAACTGCGTCCGTTCTGTTCCGGTTTTCTCGAGCGCCTCCTGGAACACCTGCTTCGCGCGCGTCCAGCTCGGGTGCGTCATCTCTCATTCTCCGGTGCCTGACCCAGCGATCCGCCGAGGGCGTTGAACAGCCACGCCCGCGCAAACGCCCACTGGCGTTTCACAGTCGTCTCGGACACGTCGAGCGTACGGGCTGTCTCCATCACCGAGAGTCCGGCGAAGAACCGCAACGTCACAACCTCAGCGGCCGACGGGTCCACATCTCTCAAGCGCCGAATCGCGTCATCCAGGGCCAGGAGCTCCTCCGGGTCCTGTTCGATCGCGAGGTTGACCGTGCTCAATGACACCCGAATCTGCTGGCCACCGCGCTTCACCCGCCCGCGCTTCCGAGCGTGCTCGATGAGAAGGCGGCGCATCGCCTCCCCGGCGGCGTAGAAGAAGTGTCGTCGCGCAGTCCAATTCGGATAGCCGTCGCCGAGGAGACGTAGATAGGTCTCGTGCACGAGCGCCGTGGCCTCCAGCGTGTGGTCCGGCCGCTCGTGACGGAGATGGGCCTCTGCCATGGTCCGGAGCTCGGCGTACACCAGAGGAATCAGGCGATCGACGGCTTCCTCGTGGGTCAATCCGTGCAATCCGGCCAGGACACGCGTTATTTCGCCGGTGCGATCGGAGTTCACCGCGCCTCCGCGTGCGGCCGTCGGCCGTGTGCAATGAGCGCGAACGCGGCGGGCAGGCCGGCTGATGTGACGTCCATACGCAACGGTGGTCCTCGCGTACCCCGGCCGATCCTGCTGACGCCAGTGTTCAGATGAGGACGAGGTCCTGGTCCGCCAGACCGCGGATGCTGCCTTCCGCCGGCACGTCATGCGTGGCGCGGACGAATATACCGGTGCGAATCGAGAGCGTTAGACCTCGGCGGCCTTGCACGTGTTACGGCGCGCGATTGACCCGAGTCGGCTCGGAACGACGCTTGTGTCAATGGAAGGCGACGAGCCGGGTTCTTCCACGAACAGCGGACGCCTGGATCCTGACGGCGCAGCAACTGCAGGCTGCGATCGGTTGCTGATCAGCTGTCGATCAGCGCAAGTGTCAGGTTGCGGAGCTTCTTTGCGCTTACCGATGAGGTGCGCATGGTAGATCTCTGGCGAATCGACTCGAGCGAGCAGTATTGCAGGAAGGATTGCAGGCCAACCAGGAATGCTCGAACATAGCTCACGCGCGACCGGGTACGACCCGCAACGTGAGGCCACGCCGATTCCTCGGCGGAAACGGGGCACGTCGAATCGCGGTGTCCGTGGACGGACTTATTTCCCCGTACTCTCCACGGGGCGTGGCGCCTTCCCACGCACCAGACTGTCCCTCGCGTGTTCCCACGCAGTCGCGTGACTTCTCCCCCGCGACTCACGACAGACACCAGTCCCATATCACTATGAGCCAGCGTTCCGAAGCACTAGCCGTCCGTCTCGAGGACGGCGCCCTCGCACTCGCCACCTTCGCCAGCGACCTCACGGAGGCAGAGTGGCAGGCGCGTGGCCCGAAGGATCGTCGCAAGTTCGGCGTCCTCGTTCATCACGTCGCCACCATGTATCCCCTCGAGATTCAGGTTGCCCTGACGCTCGCCGCGGGGCAGGCGGTGTCCGGGGTTACCTGGGATGACATCCACCAGCTGAATCTCAGGCACGCCGTCGAGTTTGATGGCGTCAAGAAGGCAGAAGCGCTGGAACTTCTCCGCAAGAACAGCGCGGCAGCCGCAGCCGCGATCCGGGCGCTCAGCGATGAGGAACTCGATAAGGCAGCTCCGGTGTCGCTCAACGGCGACGCGCCGTTGACCTGCCAGTTCCTGCTCGAGGACCACGCCGTTCGCCATAGCTACCATCACCTCGCGGCCATGCGCGCGGCCATGCCCGTGATGGCGGCGCGATGACGCTGGATCGATCCGAACCGCTGCGGCTCATGGCTGTCCTGGCTCACCCTGATGACGAGACGCTTGGCGTCGGCGGGACGATGGCCACGTATGCGGCTGAGGGGATCGAGACGTACGTGGTCACGGCCACGCGCGGCGAGCGCGGGCGCTATTTCAGGAACGAGGATCGCCCCAGCGATACCGAGGTGGGACGTGTCCGCGAGGCTGAGCTCCGGGCAGCAGCGCGAGAACTCGGCGTGAGCAACGTCGAGTTCCTGGACTATGTGGATGGGGAACTCGACGAGGCGGAGGCGCGAGAAGCGACCAGTCGTATCGTCGCGCAAATCCGGCGCCTGCGCCCGCAGGTCGTGATCACGTTCGATCCGTTCGGCGCGTACGGCCACAGCGACCACGTGGCCATCAGCCAACTCACGACCGCCGCCGTGTTCGCGGCCGCGGATCCTTCACACCCCGCCGAGGCTCCGCCGCACCGCGTGTCGAAGCTCTACTACTTCGTCACGACGGAGCGCCGGTGGACGCCGTACGAGGTCGCCTTCAAGCGCCTGACGAGTACCGTCGACGGCGCGGAACGCGGCGCGCTGTCCTGGCCCGAATGGGCCGTCTCGGCGGAGATCGACACGCGTCGTCAGTGGGCGACGGTGTGGCGGGCAGTGCGTCGCCACGAGAGCCAGATCGCCCAGTACGAGCGCCTGCGCGAGCTGTCGCCCGAGCAACACGAAATCCTCTGGGGCTCGGGGACGTACTACCGGGTCTTCAGCACAGTGAACGGCGGGCGCACCAGGGAATCGGACCTGTTCGCGGGGCTGCGCTGATCGCTGACACACCATCAGGTCCCTTCGCAGTGAATGCCATCACCTGACCGGACTTTCCGGCAGATCAACCATACCATCAATGGATGTGAACCATGTCTCGCGTTTCTCTTCGCAAGTTGTTCGTCATGTTGTTGCCGTTGGCTTTCGCCGCCGCGTGCGACGACGACGAAGTCACGTCGCCGAGCGTCCCTGCCGGCGTTGAAGAACTGAGTGCGTCGCTCGCGCCGTACTCGAGCTTCGCTCTCGGCAGGCAGGCCGGGTATACCACGATGCTCACCGACTGCATGTCGCACGGCGACCTGGGTGCGATGGGCGTGCACTGGGCAAAGGCGGCGCTGCTCGACGCTGCAACTGATCCGCTCCAGCCCGAAGTGCTGATCTACGAACCGGGCACTGGCGGTGAAATGAGCCTTGTCGGCGTCGAGTTCGTCGTACCATTTGCCGCGCTCCCGAAGACGTCACCGGCTCCCGTGCTTTTCGGCCAATCCTTCACGCCCGATGACACGTTCGGCGTGTGGGCGCTCCACGTCTGGACCACGCGTGCCAATCCGAGCGGTCTCTTCGCGCCGTGGAATCCGCGCGTTCACTGCTGAGCACCGTCGCGTAGTCCAGATCGCAGCCGAGTGTCGTCATCGCGCGGCACCCGGCGCGTCATCGCTGCTCACACCCGCTTGATCCTTCTTACGCCAAATCAGAGGCTGTCGTGAAAATTCTCAACGCACTCGCGTCGTTTGCGACCGGTGCATTCGTCCTGTTCCTGGGTCTCATTGCCTGCAGCGACTACGCCGCAGGCCCCTACTACACACCGGTTGTGGCGATCCAGACGTCCACGCCATCGGTCGAGCTACTGGCCGGCGATCGCGTATCAATCGGCGTGCTCCTCACGCGGGTGAACTTCACCGGTCCGGTAACGCTCGACGTCTCGGGACTGCCAGCCACCGCTTCGGTCGACGTCTCGTCGAACCCTGTGATCGGCGACTCCGCCATCCTCGGCATCCGTCTCGGTGAGGCCGTCGCGCCCGGCACGTACTCGCTGACCCTGAGCGCAAGCGGTGTCGGGGTCACCACGACCCATGCGACGTTCGGGCTCCGTGTGATCTCGCCAGGGACATCGACCGTCACCGTGCCTTATTGTCCGTCGCTTGCGCCGACCTGGGTTGCGTTTCAGGACGGCAATGGCCTGTGGACGCGTGCCACGGGTGTCGCGAACGGTGGCAGATCGTCTTCCGGCACCAGTTCGCGACAACGCGCGGTGCGATCGCAACCGTGACCACAACCCCTGACGATGTCTCCACCGTACTCCGCGTGTTTTATGGCTCGCCCGCGGAACTCGTCAACGAGGGAGATACACTGAGCGTGGACTGCGAATCATCCTCGTCGCGGACGTGGCACGGACACGTCGATGGACTCGACGCCAGCGAGAAGGCGTTTGTCAGTGCGGGCGCCCTCCGAAAGTCGGTGTTGCCTACGGCGCCGGACTTCGAGTTCGCTGGTGTGCCAACCGAACCGCAGGACATGCTCGTGACGCACCTGGCCCAGTTGGCCGGCGAAACCGCGATCACAGGGTTCATCCTGCGGCGTGGTGTGGACATCGCCGACGGAGCACAGCTCCCCACCTTTGATTTCGCATCGACCGAGGAGTTCGCGCCGACGGCGGCGGCACTCACGATCGAGGGGACTGGCGGCGGTGTTGTGACCAGTCTTACCACGCTTCGCACGTCCCGAAGCAGTCTCGCGCTTCCGCTGATTCCCGGGCAGGTCGCTGGAACCCGCCGCTACTACGCGTTGCCCACAGCGGCACTGCAGGCGGGTGATCTCCAGCAACTGCATCTGTCCGCCGACGAAACCGACAGCTCGACACGAACGATGGACCTGTACTTCCGGGAGGCCACCGATCGGACGATCGCACTCGGAGCTTCGCTCTCGCCGCCGATAATAAGCATGGACCCCTGGTGGCCTTCGCCTCTCCTGCGCGCGCGCTTTGCTGCGCTCGAGGACTACGATCAGTCGGCGTCACTCGTACTCCTTCAGGCAGGCGGTGGCGCAATTGTATCCGTGTCCATGACGACGTCCTACGTCGGGCTCCCGGAGAGTGGGTTCGAGCTCAACGTGCCCGACCTGGTGTCGGTCAGCGGATTCCAGGAGAACTGGACCCTGCGGCCTGGCGTGAACGTGCTCTGGACGGCGACACTGACCGGCGGGACGGTCCCATTGGGTCGCAACGCCGTGCCGGTGGTTGACGCGTTTCGGCGGACGGCGTCGATACGGGGAACGCTCAACACCCCCTGAGATAGCAACGAACCAAGTCGGTCAGGTCATGACCTGGACGGGGCTCCGCAAACGCTATACTCGCGTGCGCCCCGTACCAGGCCTCGGCCTAACGAGACCCTGTTCGGCTGCCCACACGGCGAGCTGCGATCGCGACTTGAAGCCCAGCTTCGACATGCCCGCGGCGACGTAGCCTTCGACCGTCCGCTCGCCGATACCCAGCGTCCGCGCGATCGCCCGGTTGGACTTCCCGTCTGCGACGAGCGCCGCGGTCTCCCGTTCCCGCCGCGTGAGGCCGCCATACGCCGCCTTGGCCGCCTGACGAGTGGTGCGTTCGGCGGCCGCCGGGGCCACCGCATCCACGTGAGAACGGAACGCCGCGACGAGGTCAGGTTCGTCGAGCGCCGACAGGAGCTCCGCCGCTTCCGCACGCGCCGCGTCAAAGGCGCGGCGAGCTTCGAGTCGCTGGCGCTGTGCCAGGTTCATGGCGCCCTCGGTGGCGCCGATACGCCAGAGCAGCGGCCGCGCTCCCTGCGCGTGCGCTTCGACCTGCGCAACGTGCAGCCACGACACGGCGTCATCCCACCGCTCCAGCGCCGATGATGCCTGTGCACGCAGCAGCGCAACCAGCGGCGTGCCTTCGGCATCCATTCCGTCCAGCGCCGCCAGCGCGTCGACCGGCGCGCCTGACGCCAGGGCAACTTCGGCCCGCGCGAGCGCCAGGAATCGCTCACCAAGTGTGCGAGGGCCACGCTCGCCCGTCGTCCCGGGAGCGCCGGCGCCGTGCACACTCCGGCCGACATCGTCGAGTACCGCTTCCGCGCGATCGATGCGCCCAGCGCGGGCCAGCGCGATCGCATACGGCGCTGCAGTCCAGCGAATCCAGGTGGCCGACCCGAGGCGCAGCGCGATCTGGTGTGCGGCCTCGAATTGGACCAACGCCTCCGGTAGCGCGTGCAGGTCGAGCGCGATGGCGCCGAGCACGCGTCGCGCGCCGCACTGCCATTCCAGATGCTCAATCTCCTCGGCAATGGCCAGCGACTCACGCGCGCGCTGGAGCGCCCGCGTGAACTCACCGCGCCAGGCGAGGCAGTCGGCGAGCAGGTAGCGGGCAAATGCCTCGCCGGCTCGCCACCCCATCTCGCTCGTCAGGCGGATGGCGCGCTCACTGGTCAGCAGCTCTGCCGTGGTGGCACTGGCGCAGACCGGTCCGCCGGAGGCGTGGTGACTCGGCCCGCAGGCCACGAGGACGGCGAGGGCGTTTGCCAGGCCGCGGCGGTCGCCGAGCGCCGTGAAGAGGGCGACCGACCGCTCGTACAATTGCACGGCCGTGTCCTGCGCCCCCGCGATGTGATTCGCCATCGCGAGCAAGTCCACCGTTTCGGCCACGCCACGCCGGTCGTCCGCCTGCTCGAACATCGCCAGCGCCTCGTTATGGTACGGAATGCCGGAGTGCGGGTCTTCGCGGTTGACGAACCAGTTCCCGACGCGATTCAGGCTGCTGGCCACGAGCTTCTGGTCGTCCGTGGCGCGCGCCATCTCGAGCGCCTCGCGACGATAACGGCCGGCCCGGTCGTAATCCCGTGCCGCCCAGAGCATGCCTAACGCATGCAGCGCCACCCCCTGCGCCCGGCGGTCGCCATCGGCGCGGGCCGCGTCGAGTGCGGCGGCAAAGTCATCCGCTGCCTTGGCGAAGGCGCCGAGCGTCTCGTTCGCCCGGCCACGCGCGACCAGCAGCGACACGTCGGGACGGAGGCCCAGCATCAGCGTTGCGGTCACCGCGCGCTCGAACTGCTGCAGGGCCTCGGTGGCAGCGCCGAGGTTGAGTGCGTGCGTGGCGGCGGCAAGTGCGTGGGGGCGTGCGGCAGCCCAGTCTCCGGCCTCGAAGGTGTGGTACGCGAGCGCGTCTGCCACGTTCTGGGTCGCGCCGGCGTGCCGTCGCTCGAGGGCCGCGGCGATCGCCCGGTGCAACGCGACCCGCTCCCGGGCCAGGAGTCCGGTGCGAATGGTTTCACGCGTGAGAGCATGGCGGAAGGCAAACCGATCGGCCGACTCCTCCACCACGAGCTGGGCGGCGATGAGTTCCTTGACGAGCGACAGGAGTTCGGCCTCGTCGTGTGACGTCAACTCGCCGAGTGACTCGAAGTCGAACCGACGGCCGGCCACGGCCGCGACCGAGGCCACTTCGCGCGCGGCAGGGCTCAGCCCCGCGAGCCGTCGTCCCACGGCCTCCTTCGCGGTGCGGGGCACGTGAACATGGTCGAGCGGTCGCGCGTGCCACGTTTCGCCGGTGCGCACGAGGTCCCCGCCGACGACGAGCGACTTGAGAACCTCCTCCACGAAGAACGGATTGCCTTCGGTAAGGGCGTGGAGCTTTGCGATGAACGCCGAGTCGAACTCGGAATCGGGGCCGAAGATCGCGTCCAGCATTGCGGCAACGTCCGACTGGTCGAGCGGCCGCAGCGAGATCTCCGACGCGGAGCGGGCCCGATCGAGGTCGGCGAGGAGCCGAGCGAGTCTCGCGCCAACTTCGTCGCTCCGGAAGGTGAGCACGAGCGCCGTGCGCAGCGGCCTGATGGACCGTGCGAGGTGCAGTATCAGGTCGAGCGACGCGTCGTCGCTCCAGTGCACGTCTTCGATGACAATCAGGAGTGGCTGCACGCGACTCAGCGCCTGCACGCTCTCGGTCAGCGAGTGGAAGAGCCGTCGCCGGTCTTCGTCAGGGTCGAGCACCGAGCGCGGCGTCAGCTCGGGGAAGATCGATCCCAACTCGGGAACGAGTGTCACCAGCTCTGGTCCGGCCGGCGCAAAGTAGTGCGCGGCCAGCGCCGGCGATGTCGTCGTCGCGAGGGCGCGCACCATGTCCAGCACGGGCGCATAGGGATGGGAGCGGTCTGCCTCGAAACACGCGCCCTGCAGCACCACGAACCCCAGGGCGCGCGCATTTTCGACCATGGCGCGAACGAGCCGCGACTTTCCGATTCCCGCTTCGCCCGAGACGAGTAGCGTCCCGCCTTGCGCGTCGCGCGCCAGGTCGAGCGTGTGTTGGACGGAGGTCAGCGGGGCGGAGCGTCCGATGAGGACCGGACAGACGACGCTTTGTTCGAGGCGGATCGTGGGACGCTTCCGTGGGAATTCAGATCAGGGAAAGAGAAATGGCTGCGTCCCCAAATGCCACTGGCGATCCATTCCGGCGGACGTGACGCAAACTCCTCGGCTGACAGGTACCAGGAAAGCGAGCCAACGCTGACCACGATGTAGTCACTGTCCCTTGAGCAGATTCGTGGAAACCTTGGACGGATCTCCAATGACCACGAACCGGAAATCCTTGAGATAGGTTTTCGCCACGCGCTGGATGTCCGCCGGCTTCACTGATCGCAGGCGATTCACGTACGTCGTCGCGTTGCGATAGCCGCCGCCGGAGAGTTCCCAGAGCCCGAGCGAGCTGGCCTGGCCCATGTTCGTCTGCTGGCCCATGAAGTAGCCCGTCGCGAAGACGCCGATTTGCTCCTTCAGCCGCTGCTCCGGCACCGGTTCCTCCGCCATCCGCTTCGCCTCGGCGAGCATCACTTTGAGTGTCGTGTCAGGGTTCACCGCGGTGACGTAGATCCGCCCGCGATTCGCCTGACGAGTGCCCAGCTGCGCAAAAACCGAGTACGTCAGGTTGCGCTTGGTGCGCACTTCCTCGAAGAGGCGGTCGGTGAGGATCAGGATGCCGACGCGCAACGCGGTGAAGTCGGGATGGCTCGGCGCCGGCGCGGAGAAGACTCCTTCGATGTAGTTCGTCGGCAGCTCGCGCTTCACGAGCGCCGGTTCTCCCTTGGCGGACGCGATAGTCGCCGTCTTCTTCGCCTCGCCTCCCGTCGCGGGAAGTGATCCGAACGCCGCCGCGACCTTCCTGGCCAGGTCGGCCGGCGCGACGTTGCCGACAACAATGATCAGCAGATTCGCCTTCGTCAGGCGCGCCTTGTGCCAGTTCGCGACGTCTGTGCGCGTGAGCTTGGCCATCACTTCAGGCGTTCCAGCGGCGTCGACCGCATAGGCGTGCCCCGCGTAGACGATGCTGTCGGCCACCTGCTCAAGGAACGTGTCGGGGTTGTCGGGGCGCTGCTTGAGCCCGTCCTCGATCTGCCCACGCGCGAGCGTGACTTCCTCTTCGGGGAAGGTCGGTTGAATCACCGCCTGCGCGAAGAGGTCCCAGGCCTGGTCCCAGTTCTGGCGGACTCCCTGCATCGTGAACGTCGTCCAGTCGTAGGTCGCGCCGGAGCCGATGGTCGTTCCGGTCGACGTGGCGATCGCGTTGAACTTGTCCTTGTCGTACTTCGTCGTCCCCTTCGTGATCACGGCGCCGAGGAGACTCTCGATCCCGGCCTTGTCGGAAGTGAGTGCCGCACTCCCGCCCTTCAGGTAGACCTGGACGGCGATGACATCGTTCGCCGTGACGCGCTTGTGGATGACCGGGATGCCGGCAATGACGGTCCTGGTCACCGGAACGGAGGCAGTCGCGGGCGCCTGGGCACCTAACGCCGACGCGCCCGACGTGAGCAGTACGATCAGACGGTAGCTCATGGGACGATCCTCAGCTGCAGCAGCTGTTCCGGCGTCAGCTGCAACTGCTTCCGCGCTTCCGGCGAGAGCAGCGCGCCGACGACGAACGGCTTGCCGCTGATGTACTTCTTCGCGTAGTCGGCGATGTCCGTTCTGGTGATCTTCTGCATGTTTGGCACGTAGCCGCGATAGTAGTCGAGGTCCGCCACCGCCCACCAGAAGCCGATCGTATGGGCCCACTCGCTCGGCTGCTCGCGCTCATACAAAGCATTCACGCCGAGCTGCTTCTGCGCCGCGTCGAGGAGATCCTGCGGGAGGTAGTTCGGGTCGGAGAGTTTGCCGAGTTCCTCCATCAGCGCGCGTTGCGTGCTGGCGAGCTTCTCGGGTGTTGTCTGCGCGAAGACACTGATCGGTCCCGTGTGGTTGAGCGTGTAGTAGCCGATGCTCGCGCCGAAGGCGAGTCCGCCGTCGACGAGGCGTTTCTGGAAGGGGCTCGCCGGATTGTTGAGCACCTGCGAAAGGACGTCGGCGGCGTAGGTTGACTTCGCGTCGGCGCCGACGCTCGGCCCCTGCCATTGGTAGAGAATCGTCAGTCCGTTGACCGGCTTTTCGACTATTGCGGCGGCGCTCGCCGCGAGGGGCGGAGGATTTGGCGCCGGGGTCGCGAAGGGATCAGCGCCGCGCGGCCAGTCGCCGAATACTTCCACCGCGCGCTTGAAGCCCTGGGCCGGGGTGATGTCGCCGGCGAGAATGAGCGCGGTGTTGTTCGGGACGTAGTACTTGGCCTGGATCTCCTTCATCTTCTCCTGCGTCGTGGCGAGGATCGTGTCGCGGTTGCCGATGGTATTTTTGCGGGAGTAGAATTGCGGGGTATATAGGACTGTGTCGACGGCCCTCTGGAGATGGAAAAATGGATTCGCTTCATTTCTATCGAATTCGCCGATGACAACGGGGCGCTCGCGCACCAGTTCGTCCTGCAGGAAGAGCGGATAGCGGATCGCGTCCTCGAGGAACTGCATCGTGGGCACGACCGAGTCGGTGCCGACGGTGACGTAGTAGTTCACGCGCTCTTCCGACGTCGTGCCGTTCCACTGGCCGCCGAGCTGGCGCAGCCGCGCGAGATACTTCTCCTGCGACGGGATCGTCTTGTTCGCCTTGAAGAACATGTGCTCGTACAGGTGCGCGAGTCCCTCGTGCTGCGGGGTCTGCGTGTACGCGCCGTTCTTCACGTTGAGCTCGACCGAGACAATCGGCACGGCGTGGTTTTCGATGACAATCACGCGGAGCCCGTTGGCGAGCACAGTATCCTTGATTGGCAGCGTCGCAATTTGCGCTTGCGCCGAAGCCGAGCAGGCGATCAGGCCGAGGCCGGCAATGAAGTGTCGTTTCATACCATTCCTGAATTCGAGGCGGTTGAATGAATACCTCGATTGGACGTTCGGCGGCCACTCTATGGTTGCGGGCCGAACGATGAGGCGCTCCGGAAGCGAGACCGCGTACGCCAGGCGTGCGAGACGGAAACGCGACCAAAACCTCGTGAGCGGCTTCGCGTGACGGTGCAGTGACGCTGAACTGACAACTTGCCGGCATCTAAGGTTTCCTGGTGCCCTTGCATGTGACACACATGCAGGTGCATGCTTAGCACATGTCACGCATGATTCAGATACGGAACGTACCTGATGCCCTCCACCGGCGCCTGCGGGCGCGGGCCGCGATGGCTGGGATGACCCTGTCCGACTACCTGAAGCAGGAACTGGAGCGATCGGCAACGCAGTTGTCGCTCGCCGAGCTGCGCGTCCGGCTCAGCGCCCTGCCACGGGTCACGCTTAGCGAGGCACCGGTGGATGTCCTTCGCGCGGCCCGCAACGGAGAATGATCGTAGTAGATGCGTCGGTGGTCGCCGAAGTTCTGCTACGCACCGCTGACGGTATCGCGATCTTCGAGCGCCTGGCAGTTGGCGGACGGATGTGGCACGCGCCGCACCTGCTGGATGTCGAGGTGATGCATGTCCTTCGCCGTTATGCGGCGCTGGGCGACCTGCCCCCCGCGCGCGCCGCAGAGGCCGTGGAGTTGCTTCGAATGCTTCCGCTGAGGCGGCATTCACACGAGCCACTCCTTGAACGCATGTGGACGTTGCGGGCGAACTTCACGGCGTATGACTCGGCCTACGTGGCATTGGCGGAAGGATTGCGCGCTCCGCTGGTGACACGTGACCGACGGATGGCAAATGTCAAAGGCCTGGGGATCACGGTCGAAGTCGTGTAGTCGCCCTGAGTCCGGAGGGGCACCGATCTTTGAACATCCCGGCTTCGAGCACCTTGAAGGTGGCTAACGCAGAATTCAGTGACCGTTTTTCGCACCGAAAACTCGGGCGAAGTACTCTGGGAGGTCGATGGACAGCGCTGGGAGGTCGCTTGTTGGTTGCCAGGTCAGCTGCTGTGACAAAATCTCCGGACGAGAATCACTGGGTCGCCAGCGTTCGACAAGGCGAGCGTCGAGGTCGACGATCCAGTATTCCGGTATCTGCTTCTTCTGGTACTCAGGCCGTTTGCGGTTGCGATCGCTGAAGGCCGTGGATGGTGAAAGGACCTCGACGACGAGAAGGAGTGCGTCGATGTCACTCCATTGCTTCACGTGGCCCGCCAGTGGTTCCGGGACAACGAAAAGGTCCGGTTGCAGTATTGTTTCAGGCCTGAGTTCAATATCAGCCGGCGACCATAGGACCTCGCCGAGGGCGTTACCATGCACGTACGGTGCAATGAGCTCATAGAGCAGTCGTAAGGCACGCTGGTGCAAGTAACTCGGAGCCGGGCTCACGAGTAGCTCGCCGTCCAGCAACTCGTAGCGGTTCCCGTCGTCAGGAAGCGCTCGGACCATTTCAGCAGTCCACCGGATGTTCTGCGCGGGCATGCCCATAGCGTACGCTCGGCTCGGCGAGGGTGGCAAGCGAACATACGCCGAGGATGGCGTGTGACCACGCAAGGGCTTCACCCTCACAACGCACACGGGAGCAATTCCACGCAACTTCTTCACCACAGGTTGGCCAGCGCCGTACCTTCTACGCCTTATGAGACGACAACTCCTGGTGCTGACTCTGGCGGCGGGGTTCAGCCCCGTCACCCTCCCTGCGCAACAGCGCGCAGCCCTCACCAATCGCGAGATCGGTGACTTAACGACGCTCCTTGTCCTCGAGGACCATCGCCGTTTCGACTCACTGGCGCTCGGCAGGATGCTTCGCGACACTCATCCCGAAGTGCGGCGCCGAGCGGCGCTGTCAATTGGGAGGATCATGGACCCAGCGGGGCGTGCCCTGTTACGCACCGCGCGACGGGACAGGGACACGGCGGTCGCGGCGACCGTCGTTTTCGCGACGGCACAGCTCTACGATTCAGCTGCAATCGGCTGGCTCGATTCGCTCCTGACAAACCCGAGGACGCCGGTTGGTGCCGCGATCGAAGCGGCGCGCGCGTTCGGCTTGATTCGTACACCGGTCACTCGAACGGCCCTTCTACGGTTTCTCGCCGGAGCGCCCGAGAATGCACCGGCACCGCTCGTTGGTGAAGCGCTGCTGTCCGTCGGACGTCACCCTCGCGGCGACTTCTCGCCCGTCGTTCGCTGGACGAGATCGCGCGACGTCGAGGTTCGCTGGCGCGCGACCTGGGCGCTGTTCCGCCCACGCGATCCGGCAATGGTCGCGACGCTCCTTCAGCTCACGTCCGACCCCGAAGCAATCGTTCGCAACTGGGCCGTGCGCGGACTGACATGGGCCCAGGTCGACACGGCGCGGCTCGACGCCACCGCGGTACGCACGCGATTGTACGCACTGCTCGCCGATCCCGATCGCACGGTGCGCACCGAAGCGTTGCGAGCGTTAGGCACACATCCCGATTCACTCTCAGTGACCACGGTCGCCGAGCGACTGAAGGATCCGGATGCCTGGGCGTCGGTCAGTGCCGGCGAAGCGCTGGCGGCGCACCGTTCGCTGGCCGGCATGACGGTTCCACGCCTCATTGCCGCGGCGTCTTCCGGGCCATCGTGTGCCACACGCGCGGTCGCATTGGCGTCGATCAACACGCTTTCGCCGGGCGACGGATACAATGCCGCCATAGCCATGACGCGGGACACCTCGATTCAGTGTCGTTCGGCCGCCGTCACGTACCTCCGAGGCATGGGTGATCGCGTGCGCATTGCGCTCGACTCCCTGCGCAACGACTCGGCGACCCTGGTGAGCACGTCCGCTCGTACGGCGTACAGCGCCCTGTTCGATTCTCTTGCCGGGCGCGCCGGCCGCGGTGGACGTGGTGGTGGTGGCGGCGGTCGTGGTGGACGCGGCGCGATCGAGACCGGAAAGACCGATGCCGACTATCGTCGCATCGTCGAGCAGTGGATCGTACCCGACTACAATGGCCGGGCGCGCCCCCGCGCCGAATGGGTCACTTCGCGTGGTGCGATCGAAATCGAGTTGTATCCAGGAGACTCGCCCATAGCAGTAGACAATTTCGTGCGCATGGTCAACGCGGGCACGATCGTCGGGACCGACTTCAGCCGCGTAGTTCCCGATTTTGTCGATCAGCAGCGCGGCATCGTCGGGGCGCTGCTGCAGCGCGACGAAGTGAATCGTCATCGGCTGACGCGGGCGAATCTCAGCTGGGCGAGCGCCGGCCTCGATACTGGGCGCCCAGGTTACACGCTCAACCACACGGTGCAGCCGCATAACGAGGGGAGCTTCACGTCCATGGGACGGGTCGTCGGCGGGATGGACGTGGTCGACCGCATCGAACTTGGTGATCGCGTGTTGCGCACGCGAATGCTTCCGGAGTAATGACGGCTGAGCACGCCAGGCCGCCCTCGATTTCACCCCTGAGCGGCAGCAGTATTCGCTGAGATAGATGCTCGGTGCCTTCCAATGAAACTCGGTGCCTTCGCAGCGATCGCGCTCTACACGTGGTTGGCGTCGCATACCACGCTTCACGGTGCCGCCCGTCAAACGAGCGCAGACTATTCCGGCACATGGCGAGGTCGCTTCCTCAGTACTAACAGCGACTCGAGGCTTCGGGAGTGGACCTGGGTGAACGGTCGCGATGGCACCGGGTCGATGACGTTCGCTGACGAGATGTCAGCCATTCCAACGCGACTCCTTGCCGGTGAGGGCGATAGCGTCGTATTCGAACTGCTGCGGCCGCTCACAGGGTCGGACAGCGTGAGGCTTCGACTCGTCGGAACGCTGCGCGGCGATTCGCTCGCAGGTACTGCGCTCGTTAGGACACGCAATGGGCAAGCGTCGTCACGCCCGTTTCAGGCCACTCGTGCTGGACCGTTACCCGCATTCGAAAAGAAGGAGTGTGCTTTCGAGGCTACCGTGGGGAACGTCGAATGCGGCTGGCTTACCGTCCCCGAATCACGGAGTCGACCGCTGGGCCGCACTGTTCGACTGAACGTTGTGGTTGCACGCACAGCGAATACGAGCGGCGCCCCGCCGCTGGTCTTCTTCAGCGGCGGTCCGGGGCAGTCGGGTGCTCCCGTCAGGTGGAATCCTGGACTGGTCGCGCCAGTACGTGACCTCATCTACTTCGACCAGCGCGGAACGGGAACGTCGCAACCGGCGTTGTGTCCCGAGTTCAGCGTCGATTATGCCGACGTCCGGAACAGCACGACGCGGGATGAATGGGTGGAGAACGAAAAGCCAATCATCCGGCGGTGTATGGAGTTGTTGCGAACGCAGGGTATCGACGCCGAGTCGTACAACACGGCCACCAGTGCGCAGGACGTGGCCGATCTTCGACGGGCGCTGGGATACGCGAAGTGGATCGTCCGAGGTGGGTCGTACGGGACACGGCTGGCGCAGGAGGTAATGCGCGCGGATCCACTCGGCGTGCATGCTGCAGTGATGATCGCTCCGGCGCCTGCTGGAAGGCAGGGTGAGGCTCTGGAATGGCGGTTGTCGATTCAGCACACGTTCGAGAAGCTCTTTGAGGCCTGTGCTGCGGACACGGCTTGCCACAACGCGTTTCCGGACCCCGAGGGGGATTTCTACGCGCTCTGGGAGTCATTGAACCGGGAGCCGATTCGTACCCTCGCGGCAAACGGGCGGGATACGGTAGTGCTGAGTGGAGACCGTCTCGTCAACAGTCTCGTTAGGCTTTTCGACGGGACGACCTTTCACGCGAGGATGCCATTTCTGCTCAGCGAGCTGCGGCGGGGAGATCGAGTGCGCGCAGCGCGTGAACTCGCCCCGAATGTCGCGAACAATAGCGGTGTGGCGGTCGCGCTCAACCGGCTGGTGAACTGCTACGAGTCACGCGGGCTCCGACAGGGTGTCGTGGATTCGGCGAACACCGTCCCGAAGCCGCCGTTTCGGATGAAACTCGATTCGGGGACGTGCGCACTCTGGCGCACGCGATTTGCCACCGAGGCCGAAAATGCGCCCGTGCGATCGGATATTCCAACCCTGATCATCACGGGCGAATACGATATGCGCACGACGGCGGAGGACGCGCAACGCATCGCAAAGACTTTGACGCACGCCTACGTGTACGTGCTTCCCGGTATGGGCCACAGTGGCCTGGGGCCATGCGGGCAGGAGCTCGTGCGGCAGTTCGTGGAGGACGCCTCACGCCCGCCCGACTCGTCCTGCCTAACGAAGATACCGAAGCTGGCGTTTGCGACCGGGTGGCCAAAATAGCCTGCGTCGCGCCGATCTTTGAACGTTCCGACTTCGAGCACCTGGAAGGCGGCTAACGCAGAATCCAGTGACCGTTTTTCGCGATCTCGTCGTGCATTGCGTCGGGGGCGAGGTCCTGTCCTGTTGGCCACGCCACATGCCCATCGTTATTGAAGGCCTTCGAAAAGGCCTCGGGATCGGCAAGTTCGACAAAAACTCCGGCGTCGGGCCTTCTCACACGCGCTGACATATCGACTTCGCCTTCGACGCCGTCGATAAAGCGCACAAGCAATCGAAAGCCCGGTAGGACTGTGACATTAGTCAAGTACCACGGCACGTTGCTTATTCCAGCGGCGGGATCTTCTTGGGTGTTTGCCCGGTCGCGCACAGATTCCAATCCTCCATCAATGCTTCACGGTGCTCGACCGCCCACTCCAATGTCAATGCCAGGGCGCGTCTGGGAAGACGGCCTGAAATGATTGGAGCGTACGAAGCTCGACAACGCAGCTCGCGGACCCTTGAAATGGAGAAGGGAATTCGACCCGGCTCGGACTAGTCGGTCCCGCTATTTGACGCGGAGGTCGCACTTCTTGCCGGCGGCCGGCTTGTGTCCCGCCGTGGATGCATCGGACTCGCTGAGGTACTTCCCGCGCCGGGTGGTGCCCCAGTCGGTGGCGTTGGGGCAGTGGTAGATGCCCGACTCCGTGTTCACCCACACCATGCGCTTGGACGTGCGGGACGTGTCCGGCAGCGGTGCGGGTCGGGTCGTGGCGACGTTCCGGCATCCACGAGTGCCAAGCGCGCGGAAGCCGAAACCGCGAGCCTGTGCCTCTTCCATGTATTCGCCGTTCTTCGTCTTGCCGTAGTAGGAACTTCCAGGACAGTGGTAGATCCTGGTGATGTTGTTCGCCCAGACGCGGGTCTGGAGTCCTTTTGGTTTCGCGGCGTCCTGCGTGAACCCTGAGGTGGCGATCAGCAGCGCGGCGATTGGAACGAGTCGACCCGTCATGCGTGAATCCTCCCGGTGCGAGGACATCAACGAAAGGACGACTAGTCGAACCGGACTGAAACGCCGCGTGTGGCCTGGATCACTTTTTCTGGCCAGCGTTGTACGAACCACGACAGTTTCTGTGAGTGCACCGGTAGGATCCGCTTTGGCGCGATCGTCTCGATCAGCCACTCCATCCCCTTGCCGTCGATGTGGCCCGGCACTTGCTCGGCCCCTGGCAGTCCGGCGGCTTCACCTCACGCCAACGCCCGCAGTTTGTCCAGCAGCTTCACCATCGCCCACGTGTCCCGCTTGCAGTACTCGAGCAGATCGTTCCGCACCCGCGGCACTTCCTCAGGCGGAATCTTTCCCGCAACGAACAGTAGCCGCGCGATTTCGACGCTCGCGACCAGGCCGTTGACGATCACGAGGTCGTTGTAGGTCAGCTCAGGCACCAGCGGTGTCAGCACGCTCTTGATGCTGAAGCTGCCGTGAAAATCCGGGTGGTACACGTGCTCGCGCAGGACTGGAAGGAGATCGATCAGTTTGTGCTCGAGTTCAATCAGTTCCGCTCGAAGCGAAGGCACGACCTCCTGCAGCCCGCGGATCCTCGTTTTCTCGAAGCCGCTGTAGGTGACGATGCGCTCGGCGTGAGCGGTTGCCTCGATCATCCGTTGCGTCAGCAGGGGCCGCGCGTCGTCCGGACCTTCGGCGAGAAACTCGGCGTGCGTGTACCTGCCGTCGCCGTTGGTCTCGTGATATGAGAACTGCGCCGCGGCTTGCTCCCACGGAATCATGTCCGGCCACACCGGCACCGCGCGTACGATGGTCTCGAAGTCCAGGAATCCAAGTCGTACGTCGAACGGTTCCAGCGCTCGAGCAAGATTCGGCTCGACGATCAGGCGCTGCTCTTTCATTGACCGGATCTGACGCCTGGCGGTGTCGCTGAGCTTCTTCTTTGGCGGGATCTCCGATATGCGGTGGATACCGGCGTCGATGTTCTGCTGAAAGCGCGTCTTGCGGCCAATGAGATAGAGATTGCTGATGTGATCCGGGTCCTTTGGCCAGCACCGTTCCTGGAACGCGCAGTTGTAAGGTTCGCTGCAACGCAATCCGATGGCTACGTCGGGGAGCGGACCCTGTAACATCGCGAGCTGCGCTTCGATCTCGTTGTGAATGCCTGGAAGCAGCGCCCTCACCTCGTCGGTCACGACCGTCCGTTCGAATAGGTTCGTCAGGCCAGGGAAGTGGCATTCTTTGTTCAGGTGCATGATCTCGACCGCTGCGACTTTCACGCCTGAAAGCTCGAGCACGTGCACTTGAATCGCCGCGTCGAGGTAGTGCTCCTCTTTGGCTGAGTTGGTCGACTTGACCTCGATCAGCCGCCATCCATCGCTGTCGCGAAGCAGGATGTCGCAGGTGACGAAGGTGTTGTCGGCGAAGAAACTCGCTTCAAAGATCGTACTCGCGCCGCTTTCCAGCGCCTGACGAGTGAGGTTGAGCCCGTCGTCGTCGCGGTCATTGAGCGCGCGATCGTCATCGTCGTTGCGCCGGGAGTGATGGACCAGCACTCCGTCCGGGAACGTCCCGCGCGCCAGCGCTCCGACCTGCGCGCCCTGGTCGAAGCGGTCCTGGAGGACTTTGTCAGGCTGCAGTTCGACGGCGAGCGGTTCGTGCACGCGCCACCAGAGCAGCTTGTGACACTGCATGCCCGCGGTGAAACGGGACTTCGAAAGCCTATCGGGCGTGCGACCAGCGTACCGTTGATTCTTGGTCAACTTTGTTTGGCATGCAGGTGACATTCGTTAGGCGACCTAGCTCGGTCCGACCGCTTCGCCCCTTGGTCAAGCCTCTACAGAGATCTTGATGCTCGATTCAGGGACACCTAGAGAGATCGACAAAAGGCGTTTCGCCGTTGGTATCGTGAGAGACTTGAGTTCCTCGGCAGCTGTACCACGCCCATTACTCGTACCGTTTGCGCGGCTCTCAGATGACTCATTAAGTGGGACCCTTGCAATCGGTTCGTTCTCCAAACCGGCGCCGCCCCCGGCGTATTGCGGAGTTCCATCGTCCTTGTTGTAAAGCGGAATCCAGAACGGGCCACGAGAACCAAGTTTGGAGCCGTTGTCGTTTGCCTTCGCAGCGCGATCAAATCGGGTGCGAAGTTCTTTTGCGTCTAACCAGTGCACGAGCGCGGATTTCGGAGCCTCCCGATTATCGACTGAGACAGCAAGGACAACGTTCACATCATCGAGCGTAATCCAACCTTTTCCTCGAGGCTTGGGTGGAAATGCGATCCACGTATCCTGCGATGTGCGAATCGAAACAAGAAGTTTCTGACTTCCCTTAGAGAGCTTTCGAACGCTCGCCTTTCCCATACCAGTCGCTCTTTCAACGTTCCAACCGTCTCTTTCGAGCGTTTGTACGCCAATCTCAAAAAGGCGCTTCTTTCGATCTCGTTTCTCCTGACTCTTAAATATGTTGCCCATATGCCTCCTTAACGTTAGAGTACGAACGAGTATTACTCTAAACGTTCCGTAAACATTGTCAAGTAGTACCACAAGTAGTGTGGAGCGTCTCGTTGACGAATCGCTAGCGAATGCGGCGGTTGCCATCCTTTCGGCAGGCGTTGCGTCGGATGAGCGTTGGTGCAGGTAGTCACGCTCAGTCGAGACCGCGTTGAACAGATTGGTCGATGCATCAAGACGTACCCACGATGTTGAGAGAGCTGTCACCAGCGAAGCGCGCAAAGAGCGATTCCATTCGGAGATACGACGGGCTGCGTTCGCCCCGTCGATTGTGTACAGGAGCCTGACTAAGCGGGTAGAGTTGACGGGCGCGATTCACTGGACGCATTCGTTCGAGTCTGGCCCCACATGATTGGGCGCTCTTCACCGGACTCGGTCGGGCTACAATTGTGGTGAGTTAGGCGCCCTTTGAGAACCTCTCCGGGGGCACTTCTCTCGTGCGCAGTCGCTTACGTCGTGCACTTAGACCAGCAGTCGCACTCGCTCTGTCCCGATCCTGGCGCTAGGCGGGAGTTCACAAACGTCACGCGAAACCACTTGACGACCGCGTCAGGCGTGTCGCGGCGACGTTAGTTTCGTTGTGGGCCACAGTCGCTCATGGCGCGAAGCAATACCCGAATCGTCAGCGCACCTGCAGATTGCACCAGCCCCAATACGGACTGACCGAGATTGATGAAGGTCTCTGAACGCTTGCTCGAAGAGGAGCTGATCGAGAAGCTCGTAAGCCTCAAGTACGTGCACCGTACCGACATACGAGGCAGAGCAGCTCTTGAAGCAAACTTTCGAGAAAAGTTCGAGTCGCTGAATCGCGTTGGGCTCAGTGACGCGGAGTTTGCGCGCCTGCTCGACGAGATCGTGACGCCTGATGTCTTTACGGCCGCGCAGACGTTGCGCAGTCGCAGCGCATTCACGCGAGACGATGGCACTCCGCTGAACTACACCCTCGTCAACATTGACGACTGGTGCAAGAACACGTTCGAGGTGGTGAGTCAGTTCCGAACTAACACGGAATACAGCTACCACCGCTATGACGTCCTACTGCTGATCAACGGCGTGCCGACAGCCCAGATCGAGCTGAAGACGCTCGGCATTAACCCACGCCGCGCCCTCGAGCAGATCGTCGCGTATAAGAACGATCCAGGAAACGGCTACACGCGGACTTTGCTGTGCTTCGTCCAGCTGTTCATCGTTACCAACCGCGATTCCACCTTCTACTTCGCCAACAACAACGCCCGCCACTTCGCGTTCGAGGCGGACGAGCGGTTCCTCCCCGTCTACGAATACGCGGACCAGGACAACAAAAAGATCACTGGTCTCTACGGCTTCGCTGATGCGTTCCTGGCCAAGTGCACTCTCGCACGAATGATCAGTCGCTATATGGTGCTCGTCGCCAGCGAGCAAAAGCTGTTGATGATGCGACCGTACCAGGTCTACGCTGTTCAGCGCATCGTCGATTGCATCGAGCAGAACCGCGGCAACGGTTACGTGTGGCATACGACGGGGAGCGGTAAGACTCTCACGAGCTTCAAGGCCTCGACGCTCCTCAAGGCCAACCCGGCCATCGCGAAGTGCGTGTTCGTCGTCGACCGAAAGGACCTCGACCGACAAACGCGCGAGGAATTCAACCGCTTTCAGGAAAAGAGCGTCGAGGAGAACACGAACACCGGCGCGCTCGTTCGGCGACTGCTGTCGGACGCCGCCGCCGACAAGGTGATCGTCTGCACCATCCAGAAGCTTGGCCTGGCGTTAGGCGATGAAGACGCGCGTTCAAAATATCGCGAGCTGCTCGAACCGCTCCGCGACAAGCGCATGGTGTTCATCTTTGACGAGTGCCACCGCTCGCAATTTGGTGACACGCACCAAGCGATCCGCGACTTCTTTCCTCGCGCGCAACTTTTCGGCTTCACCGGCACTCCGATCTTCGAGCAGAACGCGACCTATCGGCGGGTGGAGGGGAGCATCGAGACCCTCCGGACGACCGACGATCTCTTCCAACAGCGGCTGCACGAGTACACAATCACGCACGCCATCGAGGACAGGAACGTCCTGCGATTCCACGTCGACTACTACAAGCCCGAAGGTGAAGGCGCTGCGATACAGGACGAAGCACGCGCCCGGCGCAAAGTGGTGGATACGATCATCGATAAACACTACGCAGCGACGGGGGGACGCCGCTTCAACGCCCTGCTCGCCACGGCTTCAATCAACGACGCGATCGCCTACTATCGACTGTTTGCGCGTGCACAGACCGAGCGGCAGGCGACGGATTCAACTTTCGTGCCTCTGACCGTCAGCGCGGTGTTCTCTCCACCGGCTGACGTCGGCGCGGAGGTGCGGCAGATCCAGGAGGACCTGCCGCAGGAGCAGGCGGACAACCGGCAGGACCCCGAGGGGAAGAAGCAGGCGCTCCGCGGCATCATCGCAGACTACAACACACGCTTCGGCACAGCCCACACGATCGAGCAGTTCGACCTGTATTACCAGGACGTTCAGAAACGCATCAAGGACCAGCAGTTCGCGAACGCCGACCTTCCGATGAAGGGGCGAGAGAAGGTCGACATCACGATCGTCGTCGACATGCTGCTCACCGGCTTCGACAGCAAGTACCTCAATACGCTGTATGTCGACAAGAACCTGAAGTATCACGGACTAATTCAGGCCTTCAGCCGCACGAACCGGGTGCTGAACGACAGCAAGCCGTACGGCCACATCCTCGACTTCCGCGGCCAGCAGGAAGAGGTCGATGCAGCGATCGCGCTCTTCTCGGGGGCGCACGCGGACCGAGCACGTGAGATCTGGCTCGTGGAGCCGGCGCCGGTGGTGATCGAGCAGCTCGAGGAAGCAAAGACACGGCTCGACGCTTTCATGCGGTCACAGGGGCTTTCGGCGCGCGCCGACGATGTGGCAAACCTGAAGGGTGACTACGCGCGTGCCGAGTTCGTGAAGCTCTTCAAGGAAGTTCAGCGTCTCACGACGCGGCTCGACCAGTACACAGACCTCTCGACCGAGCAGGCTGCAACGATCGAGCGTATCCTGCCCGAGGACGATCACAGGGCGCTTCGTGGCGCGTACCTGGCGACGGCCGACGCGCTGCGGCGGCAGCAGGAGAAGCCGGGCGAGCCGAAGAGTCCCGATGTCGACCAGCTCGATTTCGATTTGGTGCTCTTTGCCTCAGCGATGATCGACTACGACTACATCATGCGGCTAATCGCCGACTTCTCCATGCAGGAGCCGGGGAAGGCGACGATGAGCCGGGACGAGCTGATCGGACTGATTGCGGGGGACGCAAAGTTCCTCGACGAGCGCGACGCGATCACCGAGTACGTGCGCGGGCTCGCGGCCGGTGAAGGGCTGGACGAGGCAGCGATCCGCGCGGGCTACGAGCGATTCAAGACGGAGCGCGCGGCGCGCGAGCTGGGCGAGATCGGCGCGCGGCACGGGGTGCCCGACGCGGCGCTGCGGGCGTTCGTGGATGGCGTGGTGGCGCGGCGCATCCTCGACGGGGAGCGGCTCACGGAGCTACTCGCGCCGCTCGACCTCGGCTGGAAAGAGCGCGCGCGGCGGGAGGTGGCGCTTATGGGGGAACTCGCGCCGGTGCTCCGGCGTCGCGCGGGTGGGCGGGAGATCTCGGGCCTGCGGGCGTACGAGGACTGACGGATGGCGACCACGAAAAAGGAGGGCGCTACGCCCAAGTTGCGCTTCCCAGAGTTTCGAGATCGTGAAGGCTGGAAAAAGGCTCCTTTAGCATCCGTCTTGTCCGAGCACGGGTTGAAGAGTGATGGCGAGTCAGAGGTCCACTCGGTTTCGCTCTCGAAGGGTATCGTGCCGCAAATTGAGCACTTAGGGCGCAGCTTCGCCGCCGCGAACACATCTCACTACAGCCTCGTGCGGCCACGAGACGTCGTCTATACACGAAGCCCGCTCGCGCTCTTCAAGCTCGGCATCGTCAAGCAGCATCGCGACGTTCGAAACGCGATCGTATCGCCTCTCTACGGTGTTTTCTCTCCGATAAACGAGTACGTAGGAACGCTAATCGAGGCCTATTTCGATTCACCCTCACGCAATCTTCGGTTTCTTGACCCGCTGTGCCAGAAAGGTGCGAAAAACACGATTCAGATCTCGAACGACCGATTCCTGTCTGGCCAGATCGCCCTGCCGACCGACAGGAGAGAACAGCAGAAGGTCGCCGAGTGCCTGACCTCGCTGGACGAAGTAATCGCCGCGCAGGCGCGGAAGGTGGACACGCTGAAGGTGCACAAACTGGCGCTGATGCAGCAGCTGTTCCCGCGCGAGGGGGAGACGCTGCCTCGGATGCGGTTTCCCGAGTTTCGCGACGCGCCAGAGTGGGAAGAGAAGCCTCTACGCGACGTCTGCGAACGGATTATGGATGGAACCCACTTCTCGCCAGCAAGTAAGCACGGACCGCGACTTTATCTGACCTCAAAGAATATCCGCGACGGACGAATCGACCTTAGTTCCGCATCGTTCATTTCAGAAGAAGAGCACCGCGAGATCTACGCGCGTTGCCCGGTCGAGAAGGGTGACGTTCTGCTTACGAAAGACGGTGCAAACACTGGCAACTGTGCAATCAATACGCTCGACTACGAGTTCTCTCTGTTGTCGAGCGTAGCCGTCCTGCGCGCTGATCGTTCGCAGCTGACCCAGGAGTTTCTGTTCCAATCGGTCGCCTCAGAGCGGATACAGACAACAATTCAGAACTCAATGTCTGGTCAGGCAATTACGAGAATCACATTAGCGAAACTTGGTGGCTTCGTAATGACTGTTCCTCGTATTCGCGAGCAGCAGCGAGTCGCCGATAGCCTTGCATCGATGGATTCCGACCTTGCTGCTGCGTCCGCACGCCTTGATGCACTTAAGCGCCACAAAGTCGGTCTCATGCAGCAGCTGTTCCCGTTGCAAGATGCGGATTGACATGCCAGACGAGACATTTCCAGACCTGCCCGCCGTGGCGAGGCACCTCCGCGCAGAGCTGGGCACGAAGCGGTTCGTCCTGCTCTACGGCTACAACGGTACAGGTAAGACCAGACTCTCGGGCGAGTTCAGGGATCTCGGCCGCCGGGTGGACGAGCACGGCGAAACGGTCGAGCGTGACACGCTCTACTTCAACGCGTTCACCGAGGATCTGTTCTCCTGGGACAACGACCTGAAGAACGACCGAGCGCGCGTGCTCAAGCTCAATCGCGACTCCCGCTTCTTTGCCGGGCTCGCGGAGCTGGAGATGGACAACCGCATCCGTCCACTGCTTGCCCGATATGCCGATTTCGAGTTCGAGATCGACTCGGAGGAGTGGGAGGTCAGCTTTGCTCGCGAGACCCGCCGGAGAGTGGCAGACGACACCTACGAAACGGAGCGCCTGGAGGACATCAAGGTATCGCGCGGTGAGGAGAACATGTTCATCTGGTGCTTCTTTCTTGCCGTCATGCAGCTCGCGGTGGACGGCGCCGAGGCGTACCGGTGGGTAAAGCACGTGTACATCGACGATCCCATCTCCTCACTCGACGATAACAATGCAGTTTCGGTGGCCAGCCATCTGGCGCAGATACTGAAGGATGCACCCGACCGGCTCACCTCCGTCGTGTCGACGCACCACGCGTTGTTCTTCAATGTCCTCTCGAACTCGATGCCTAGAGGAAGGACCGTTTCGAGCAGATACCTGCTCACCCGAGCGGCGCGCTCCGGCGATTTTGTGTTGGAGGACACGGGCAGTACCCCGTTTCTCTACCATCTCGCGTCCCTCGTCGAGCTGCACAACGCCGAGCGATCGGGCGCCCTCCATGCGCACCACTTCAACGCGCTACGCCGCGTGATGGAGCAGACCGCCAGCTTCTTCGGTTACGATCGGTGGGATTACTGTATCAAGCCTGAGCCTGACGACGTCAACGGCACGCTGTACAAGCGTGTGATCGATCTTCTGAGCCATGGCGACTATGCGCTGTATGAGCCCCGTGAGATGATGCCTGAGAACAAGGAACACTTCAGTCGCGCGCTGCGGCAGTTCATCAGCAAGCATCCGTTCAGCCCCACGCTCTTCCCCGCCGAGGCCCGGTGACCGAAGATCAGAAGCAGCTCGGCCGCACGCTCTGGAACATCGCCGACCGCCTACGCGGCGCGATGAACGCGGACGACTTCCGCGACTACATGCTGTCGTTCCTGTTCCTGCGCTACCTCTCGGACAACTACGAGCAGGCCGCGCGGCGGGAGCTGGGGGCGGACTATCCCGTGTCGGCCAACGGAGCCGTGACGACGCCGCTCCAAGCGTGGTACGCGGCCAACCCGGACGACGTCGCCGAGTTCGAGCGGCAGATGCGCCGGAAAGTGCACTACGTCGTCAAGCCCGATCACCTGTGGGGCAATGTCGTCTACCTCGCCCGTACCCAGAGCGACCTGCTGCTCGATACGCTGCAGAAGGGCTTCAAGTATATCGAGGAGGAGTCGTTCGAAAGCACCTTCCAGGGGCTGTTCTCCGAGATCAACCTCGGATCCGACAAACTCGGGCGAACCTATGCCGACCGGAACAAGGCGCTTTGCGGGATCATCGGCGAGATCGACAGGGGCCTCGCCGAGTTCTCCACGAACGCGGACACACTCGGCGACGCGTACGAGTATCTCATTGGACAGTTCGCCGCCGGGTCGGGGAAGAAGGCGGGGGAGTTCTACACCCCGCAGCAGATCTCCAGCATCCTCTCCGCCATCGTCACGCTCGACGGACAGGAGCCCAGGACCGGACCCCGCGAGCATCTCGAGAGCGTGTTCGACTTTGCCTGCGGGTCGGGGTCGCTGCTCCTCAACGTGCGGCACCGGGTGGTGGAGGCCGGCGGGACCATCGGCCGGATCGTCGGGATGGAGAAGAACATCACGACCTACAACCTCGCGCGCATGAACATGCTTCTGCACGGGGTCAAGGACACCGAGTTCGAGATCCACCACGGCGACACGCTCAAGAACGACTGGGACTGGCTGCGCGACCCGAACCCGGCGCGCAAGCCGCAATTCGACGCAGTTGTGGCCAACCCGCCGTTCAGCTTGCGCTGGGATCCGGAGGAAGCGACGGGACAGGACCCGCGCTTCGCCAACCACGGCGTGGCGCCGCGGAGTGCGGCGGACTTCGCCTTCCTTCTGCACGGCCTGCACTACCTGAAAGACGACGGCGTGATGGCTATCATCCTGCCGCACGGCGTGTTGTTCCGTGGCGGCGTGGAGGCAAAGATCCGCGAGAAGCTGTTGAAGGATGGCCACGTCGACACTGTAATCGGACTGCCGGCCAACCTGTTCTACTCGACAGGGATCCCGGTGTGCATCCTTGTTCTCAAGAAGTGCAAGAAAGCAGACGACGTGCTGTTCATCAACGCGGCGGAGCACTTCACGAAGGGTAAGCGGCAGAACCAGCTGGACCCGAAGCACATCGCGCGCATCGTCGATACGTACCGCGAGCGACCGGAAGACTTGCCGCGTTATGCTCGCCGCGTGACGATGAAGGAGATCGCCGAGAAGGACCACAACCTCAACATCTCGCGCTACGTCAGCACCGCCGAGGCAGAGGAGGAGATCGAGCTTTCGAAGGTCCACTCGGAGCTGGTTGTTATCGAAGAGAAACTTCGAGAGGCGACGACTCGGCACAACGAATATCTCAAGGAGCTCGGCCTCGCTCCCCTCCCACTCTCAAAGTCGGAGTGAGGGCGCTGATATTCGTGCGTTTAGTCTGGCTGGCAACAATCGGCGCCAGCTCCGGTTGCACCGATCTTGTTGGCGGTGCAGGGGAGACGCAGCCGGCCTACTGCGCCCGGCGACGCTCCAGGGCCGTCATGCGCGCGCGAAAAGCGCGCACCATCGGCTGCAACTCGGGATCCGCATTACGCCACTGATGCACCAGGGCCGCGTAAAGGTCATAGGCCTTGGACCATTCGCTCCGCGCCTCGTGCATCTCCGCGAGCCGCTTGCGCGCGTGCGCCAGGTTCACGCCTTCCGCCCAGATGATCATGTCGATCGACGTCGACGAAAGAAAACGCTCGTAGTAGACACGCGCCGAGTCGGTCTGTCCGGCACGATCGTATGCCTTGGCGGTCCTCGCCAGGCTGGCCTTCACCCGTGTCCCCACGTCCGCACGATGCGCAGCCGCGATGGCATCTTCGTGACGCCCCTCGAGCGTCGCCAACCAGGACTCATATGCCGGGAGCGCCAGGCTCCCTCCTATTAGACCCAGCCGGTGCGGATCGTCACGCCTGATTCCATTCACAGCCTCACGAACCAGGTCGGCGCGATTGGTCGCGAACGCCGCCATCACATAGTCCTCGCCGTAGCGATCGCGTGGCGGAATCGAATCCTGCGGGAAGCGGCGCACGGCAGAGTCGAGGAGTCGCTGGGCTCCTGGAAGGTCACCAAGGAACCAGGCACGATCGTGGACTTCCTGATACAGCGACTGTCCGATCGCGGCCTGCGATCCACGCGACGACCCAAGACGTTCCATGAGCGCAACCGCCTTCCAGGTGTCGCGCAGGCGCCCGGCGCGACGCTGGAGAGCGTATTCAATAGTCGCGCCCCACTCCACGACCAGGGGAATCGCCGTGACGTTTTCGAGGGCCCGCGCCAGGCTCATGGCGACGGAATCCTGGCCGCCTAACGTCGCGAGCTGGACCTGCAGCACCACGGCCCCTGGATGCCCGTGACTCACCGCCATGAATCGATCGACAGTGAACTGTGCACTGTCGAGCTGCCCCAGTTCTGCCTACGCCGTGGCGAGCGGCCAATAGGCGGTGATGTCGGAGGAGTCATACGCGATCGCCTCGTGCGCGAGGCGGATCGCCCGCGGGTAATCGCGACCATGCAGCGCAATCTCCGCCAGGAGCGCCGCGCCGCGATCGGGATCGAGCGCGTACGCCTGCTCGGCCGCCGCCGCAGCCTTTTTCATATCCGGGTTCGGACCGGCCTGCCAGTAGGCCTTCTCGATTTCCGCGCGCTCATAGGGCGTCGCGCGGTCGCGCATGGCCCAGGCGCGCTCGACCAGCGTGCTCTGTGCCTGACGAGTACCGAGGATACCGGCGAGCTGGATGCCCATGAACGCATGGGCGGAAGCAAACCCGGAATCGATCACGGTCGCTTCCTGCGCCAACCGGAAGGCAGCGGGATAGTCGCCGGCGGTCGCGGCGCGGACGGCTTCGGTGTACTTGCGGAGCGCCGGGAGCGACGCGGTGGTGACATTCGCCAGTTCGGGGATGGCGTTGATGCTCTTCAGCGATTCGCCAACGCGCTCGCGGAGCCGCCTGGCGAGACGGCCGGTGGCGTTGGTGAAGTCGGCGTCGTTGGCGGCCGTCTCCTGGAGAGTAACCAGCGGATCGCTGCCATCGGCCGGCAGGAGCCGCACGGTCAGCGCGTACGACGAGCCGACGGTGCGCACATCGCCGTCGAGGATCGCCTTGGCACCGGCCCGCGTCGCGATTTCCCGGGCGATATCGCCGGTCAGCGCCACGCCGGGCCGCTGCATCTGCGCGAGCAGCATTGCCGCGCGGTCGCTGGAGATGAGGCGAAGGGCTTTCGATTCGGACAGTCCGGCGCGCAACCCTTCGGCGAAGACGGCGCCGAGTCCACTATCCGACGCGGGACCGCGCATGTCGGCGATGACGATGCGATCCTGTGCAGCCAGCGCCCGCGATGCGATGAGTGTACCGAACGGGCCGATCCCGAACTGGCGCATGGCCATGTAGCCAGAGACGGCTGCAACGAACGCCGCCAGTACGATCGCGCCGCCCACCGTCATGGCCCTCCACGTGAAGCGTGGATTGTCGACGGCAATCCGCGCCAGCGTACCCAGAGAACCGGGGGTGGTGGTTCGATGGAGCTGCCGCTGGCGCTCGAGCAATGCCGTCACCACCACGACCGGAAGCCCCAGCATCATCACGCCTAACGCGCCCGGAAAGACCCAGAGCGGGAGCCCGATGAAGGCGATGGCGAGTTTGGCAACGAGCGCGACGGCGCCGAACGACAGGGCGTAGACGCCAACCGCGCGGCCCACGCTCAGGGACGGGCGAGACGCGGTGGCGTTGCCGCTGTGCTGCACGCCCTCGAGCACGGAGACCAGCGCTGCCGCCGAGGGCGGGCGCTCTTCGGGCATCTTGGCCAGGCACTGCATAACGACGTCGGCAACCGCCGGCGGAAGCTCCGGCGCGTGCACGGCGAGGCCCTGGGGCGCTTCGCTCATGTGCGCGCGGATCAGCGCGTGGGGTGACTGATGCCGGGCGAACGGATGGCGGCCGGCAAGCAACTCGTACGCCATCACGCCCCAGGCGTAGAGATCGGCGCGGACACCGGTATCAGGATCTCCCGCGGCCTGCTCCGGCGCCATGTACGCCGGCGTGCCGAGTGAGGTGCCCATGCCGGTGAGCGTCGTGCTCATGCCGTGGTCCTGCTGCGATTCCGAAATCGCCTTGGCGATCCCGAAGTCGGTCACGACCGCGGTACCGGCGGAGAGCAGCACGTTTTCGGGCTTGATGTCGCGGTGCACCACGCCCTCACTGTGGGCGTAGGCCAGCGCCCGGGCGACATCGCGAAGGACACTCAGCGCGTCGTTCAGGCTGAGCGCTCCACTCGTCATGCGAACGCGTAGCGATTCGCCCGTGACGAAGGGCATCGTGTAGTACGGCAGGCCGTCGATATCGCCGGCTTGCAGGACGGGAACGATGTTTGCCTGCTGGAGCCGGGCGGCGACCTTGATCTCGCGGATGAACCGTTCGGCGTCGATGGACTCGGCCAGCTCCGGGTTCATGACCTTGATCACGACCTTGCGGCCGAGCGCCGTTTCCGTGGCGACGAACACGCGCGACATCCCGCCTCCGCCGAGTTCACGCTCGACGGAGTAGGTTTCGCTCAACTCAGCGGTGATTTGGTTGAGAAGGTCGGTCAGGCTGCCCTTGGCAGAGGCGTGCAGGAATGTAGGAACCCGGCCGCGCCACCGGAAGAGTCCGCTACTGGGTGTTCGTCCGTTATGTGCCTAACGGCTTACACGCGATTAGTGGTTCCTACTTGTTTCCGAATTCCCTTGCCGGCACGCTCTGGAGATAGAGCCAGAGCGCGCGCAGGTCGGCGTCTGACATCTTTCTGAAAACGTTCCACGGCATGAACGCATCGAGCGTTGTTTCGTCGGGACGTTTTCCTTCCCGCATGGCGCGCGTGAAGTCCGTCTCGGTCCACTTGCCGATTCCTGTCGGCGTCAGGTTCGATGCGGGCGGGAGTCCTGGCGGACCGGCCACGCGTCCACCTGACAGTCCGTACCCGTGACAGCCGTGACAGCCGCTTACGTCGGCGAGGTAACGGCCGTACGCGATCGTTCCCGAAGGCGGTGGAGTTACCGGCGCTTCGGCGCGCAGTGTCTTGGGTGCGACGAGGATGTTGAGTTTTCCGGCGGCGAGCAGTGCACGCCCCATCGGCCCGAACCCGCTGGCGGGAACCTCACGATCTATAGGAGGGAGCTGTCGCATGTAACCGAGCAGAGCGCCGAGGTCGGATTCGGCCAGGTGCGTGAAGACCTCGCTCGGCATGACGATGAGTGACGTGCCGTCGGGCCTGACGCCGCGGCGGATGGCGCGGACCCAGTCGATGTCTGACCGCTCCGCGGCGCTGCCACCGCGCCCGCGCGTGAGATTGGGGCCGGCGATGGTCCCGAGCATCCGGCTTTGCTGAATGATCGCACCGCCGCCGTCCTCTCCGTGGCAGAGCGTGCACGAGATGGTCTGAAAGAGATGCTCTCCGCGCGCGAGTGACGCGCTGTCGGTGGGCGCGGCCACGGGATTGACCGTCATGTCGTAGATCTTGCTCAGCCGCCGCTCGCTGGCGATGAAGACCCAGGTCGCGAGGCACACAACCACGACGACGAGCGTTACGAGGAGCGCTCGGACGATGCGGACGAATGTTTTCATCGAGCCTCCAGACGGCACTCAGTACGAATCGTCCCGACACTTCGGTCATCGCGAATCAACCGCTGCAGCCAGCGTTGCGCTAACCAGCCGAGCTTCTGGAGTGGCGAGCTGGACCAGTGTCGCACTAGTCGTATTCTGTCCTGGTTTGTTGCAGCTTTCTCCTCCATGAGGGTGAGGTTTCTCGCACCGGTCCTCCTCGCGACATGGACGCTGTCTCCGGCGCCGCTTCCAGTCACTGAGCACGTAACGCAGACGGACTACTCGGGCACGTGGCGCGGCCGACTGCTCAGCAGGAATCGCGACTCGGTCATGGTCAACTGGACCTGGGTGAACGGTCCTGATGGCACCGGCTCCATGACGTTCGCGGATGAGATGGCGGCCGCGCCGACACGAGTGATCTCCGCGACAACGGACAGCGTGGTGTTCGAGCTTCTGCGCCCGCTCACGGGGCCCGACAGCATGATGCTCACCTTCGTCGGCCTCCCGAGCGGCGATTCACTCACGGGCGAGGTGCGCGTCAGCCAGCGTGATGGGCGAACCGGCCGCCGGCCCTTTGACGCCACTCGTGTCGGTCCAGTGCCGGCGATGGAGCGAGCCGACTGCCCGTTCACGCCGCCCGCGGGCCATATCGAATGCGGTTGGCTCGTCGTCCCCGAGTCACGCAGCAGACCTAACGGCAAGACCGTGCGCCTGAACGTCGTCGTAGTGCGCGCTGCCACACCCACTAGTGCGCCGCCGACAGTGTTCATCAGCGGCGGTCCGGGGCAGGCCGGCGCTCCGAGGAACTACAGGCCGACCCTGATCGCGCGGGCCCGCGACGTCATCTACTATGACCAGCGCGCGACGGGTCGCTCGCAGCCGGCGCTGTGTCCTGAGTTCGATGCCGGGTACGCGGACAACCGGAATCGCAACACTGACCAGGCCCGCATAGAAGGAGAGAAGCAACTCATCCAGCGCTGCGTCGAGTCGCTGCGAACGCAAGGCATCGACGCTGAGGCATACAACACGAGCACGAGCGCTCAGGACCTGGCCGACCTTCGCCGCGCGCTCGGCTACGAACGGTGGATTCTGCACGGCGGTTCCTACGGAACGCGTCTGGCGCAGGAAACGATGCGCGCCGACCCGCTCGGCGTGCACGCGGCAATATTGATCGCCCCGGTGCCACCTGACGAGCAAGGGGAGGCGCTGGAGTGGCGATTGTCGATCCAACGCGGGTTCGAGAAGCTGTTCGCGGCGTGCGGCGCTGACACCACGTGTCACGCTGCCTTCCCGGACCCCGGGGGCGATTTCTTCGCGCTCTGGGACGAGTTGCAACGGGCGCCGATTCTCATGCCTAACGCGCAGGATACCGTGATCCTGCACGGAGACCGGCTGGTCCAGAGTCTCGTCAGGTTGTTCGACGGCAATACCGGGGTCGCACGCATTCCCTTCCTCCTCAACGAGCTGCGGCGAGGCGATCGGTTGCGCGCGGCGCGGGAGCTTGCGCCCAGGGTGGAAGCGAACGCTGGTGCGAACGCCGTGGCCGTCACGCTCAACCGATTGGTGAACTGCTACGAATCAGGTGTTCTACGGCAGGGCTCAGTGGATTCGGCGAACACGGTGCCACTACCCCCCTTTCCGCCAGAAGCTGGACCCAGGCGCATGTCCGACATGGCGGACCCGGTTCGCCACTGAAACCGAGCGCGCTCCGATTCGCTCGAACATTCCCACGCTGATCATCAGCGGCGAGTACGACCTGCGCACGCCGATCGAGAATGGGCGACGCATCGCAAGGACGCTCGAGCACGCGTACGTGTACGAGCTGCCGGCCGTCGGACACAGCGGCATGACGGTCTGCGGGTTTGTCATTCAGCAGCAATTCACGGAAGATCCGACGCACGAGCCGGATGCATCATGCCTGACGAGAGCATCGAAGATGGCGTTCGCCACCAAGTGGCCGGACGCACCACAGCCCCCTGACTCCCAGAGCCCTTGAGCGTCCGCTAACGCCAGACGTCGGCGAAGTACCGCACGAGGTCAATCGTAAGCGGAACGACCGACTCCATTGGCTGCCAGATCACAGTCTTGTAGGCCAACAGCTCGTTGGTGCCGAGAACCCCTCACCACGATACCGCAGGTCTCGTCATTTCAACGGTGCCGATCCACGACCGCGGGGATTCGTGCCCCAGGCTGCTGCTTGCGGCTAATCACCCAAGCACGTCGGCGAGTCGATAGCTGAAGCCAGGAAGAACGTCCTCACCATCAAGCGCATCCAATTCGTTCAGCTGCATGACGGTTCCGTCCGGCCGATGGACGCGCCCCGTTCGTCGCTCTGGATCGATCACCCAAACGAGGCGCGTTCCGGCGCTAAGCCAGTCGGCAACCTTCTCCAACACCTCACCTGGTCGGTCGTCTGGCGACAGAACTTCGACCACCAGGTCGGGCGCAAACCGGGCGTAACCGCGAGGCAGCGGATCGGGAATCCGTTCGTTTCGTACGAACGCCACGTCCGGCGCTCGAACCGTATCCGGATTGGTCGACAACACGAATCCTGTTTCCGCGGCGAGGAGTCGACCTGACGCGTGCGTTCGCAGGAAGTGGCCAATGGCCAGCGCAATCGCCATTGCGACGTCACCATGTCGAAAGCCCGCCGGCTCTCGAACAACCATGCGTCCACGAACCAGCTCGGTTCTTTTCTCGGCCGGCCTGATTCGCGCGAGATCGTCTGCGGTGAGCAAGGCAGAAGCACCCATGGGCGCAACATAACGCCGAGTCCTTTTCATGCCGAGCACAATCAAGGAATGGCGTCACCCGCCCGTCACATAGCTTTCGATCCTCGGCTTTCTTTCGGGTCGTGCCTTGTCCCGTTCGCAGCGGCCCGAAAGTGGCCAGTACTGGCCCCTGCTGAGAGATCGTACGTGCAAGCGCGAACGGTCACCCGGCGCCGGCCTCACGGAGCTTGAGCGTTATGCGGTCCGCCACCCACTGCGCACTCCACCAGTCGATCGGCGTTACCGCCCGTCCGCCAAGCAACATGGTGAAGTGCAGATGATCACCGCCGGCGAGGCCAGTCGTTCCACTGCGTCCCAGCTCCTGGCTCATCTGCACGCTGTCGCCGCGCTGGACACTGATCGACGACATGTGCGCGTACAGCGACTGCAACCCCATGCCGTGATCGAGAATCACGCAGTTGCCGTAAATGCCCAGGTACCCGGCGTGAACCACCACGCCGCTGTTTGCAGATAGCACCGGGGCCGCTGATGTCGATGCGAGGTCGAAACCGAGGTGCGTCTGAAAATCGACCGAGTCGCCCTTGTACACGTACGTGCGACGGTCCGCGAATCCACCCTCAACGGCCGAGTTGACGAGCTGCTTGAACGTCCCTTGCCATAAAACCCGGGCGCCCGACTCTAGTGCTAACGAAGCGATGACTGAGTCGTTCTTTCGGCGAAGGTCTCGATTGATTCGCAGATATGACGCCAGCAGGTCACCCGGATTCTCGACCTTGAAATCGGGCGAATTCTGCAGAATCGCGGGGACGACCTTTCCAAGGAACGCATCATCCACGGTGATCCGGCTCTTCCGAAACACTTTCGGAAAGACGCGATGCTCGAGGGCGGCCGTGGCTTCGTTACCCGCTTCGTCGCGCGCGAAGACGTTGATCGGGGTGTTCACGTCCTGATCCCACGACAATGCGAAAAACGCAACGTGAAGACTCGAGTCAGCACTTGTTATGCCGACGCCGGATGCGGGGAAACCCCGAAACTCCCGATCGCCAACGCGAACGCCGGACGGCACGCCAGCCGGGGTGGCGCGATACACCACGAGCTCCGAGCCGCCGTGATTGATGTAGTGATGCGTCGAGAGAATGGCGACGCCGGGTGGCGTCAGTCTCACCGCCACCGGACGCGTGAGCGTGGTCGTGGTCTGCTGTAGTCCCATGAACGTCGGCTGGCCCGCGGTCACCTGGATGACCGCCGGGCCCTCAACCAGTTCCGGATGATGCTTCCTGCCTATCGAGTGTGTAAACCGAAACCGGTTTTCACCCGCTGGCACGAGCGCTGCCGATCCGCTGTCTGTCAGCGTGAATACCGGAATCCGGTTTTCACCCTGCGTCAGCGTGACATCGAGCGTGGTGAGCCGGCCTTTAGGGGCATCGATCAGCAGGACGAGTTCACCACTCTGGCCGATGGCCGAGGTCGGCCACTCCATCGTGATCTCAGGTCCGGCGCCGCGTCCAGCCATGAACCACGCGATGACGAACCCGACGGCGAGGGCGAGCAGGACAAGAAGTTTCCGCATGATGGAACTGTAAACGCCTTCACAGATAACGTCACTGTCGCCGTGCTACCGGAGTTCCTCGAAGGCTGAGCGGATTCAGCGCCACACGTCGGCGAAATACTTCACGAGATCAATTTCGAGCGGTGGAACACTCGTCAAAGGCTGCCAGTCGATAGCCTCGCCGAGAATCTCCGGGCGCAGGTCTGTCGGTCGCCAGCGTTCAAAGATTCGGGCATCGAGATCGACGATCCAATACTCCGGAATTTCCTTCTCCTGATACGCAGTGCGCTTGTCGTATCGATCCCACCGAGCAGTCGATGGTGAGATCACTTCCGCGGTGAGCAGTAACCGCGTGATGTCACGCCAGGACGTCGCTCTCAGTCCTGCGGGAATGACAAACAGGTCCGGTTGTGCAAGGCGCGTGGGTGACAACTCAATATCAGCCGGCGACATCAACGTTCGACCGATGTCGTGCCTCCGCGTGTAAGGCGCGAGAATTTCGTACAGCAGACCGACGGCAATCTGGTGGCGGTAGGAGGGCGCCGGGCTCACTAGCAATGTCCCGTCGAGCACCTCGTACCGGTTCCCATCTTCGGGAAGCGCGCGCACCATGTCCAACGTCCAATAGGTATCCTGAGCAGGCATGCCCATAGCGTACCCTCGGCTCGGCGAAGGGGACAAGCGAACATACGCCGAGGATGGAGGCTTCAACTCGAAACGGCTTCACCGCCTCAACGCACAGGGTAGCAATCCTGCGCATGGGGATATCAGCTTCGTGTGTCGTCCGGTCTGTGAACACGGTTGCCAGTATTGGCCCCGGCCCAGGCGAATCGTCCCTTTCTCAGCGGAATCAATCGCCGAGCACGTACGCGAAGTACTCGTGCAGGTCGATCACAAGAGGAACAACTGTCGGCTCTGGCTGCCACTGAAACCGGTCTATGAGAATCTCCGGACGCTCATCACCCGGACGCCACCGTTCGAAGATGCGGGCATCGAGATCGACGATCCAATATTCGGGTACGTCTTCGTCCTGAACGATCCGACGTTTCTCTCCCCGGTCAGCCCTCGCCGTCGATTGTGAAATGACTTCCGCCGAGAGCAACAGGGTCGTGACCTCCTTCCACGAGCGGATACGCCGGCCGTCTTTCAACGGGACCACAAAAACGTCCGGTTGCAGGACCCGGTGCGGCGAGAACTCGATGTCGGCGGGCGAGATCATCGCCTCGCCGATGCCGTGCGTTCGACAATACCGATTGAGGATCTCCCACAAATGTGCAACGGCGCGCTGGTGGAGGGCCGACGGCGCCGGGCTCACGTACAGGGCTCCGTCCAGGACCTCGTAGCGTTTGCCGTCGTCGGGAAGCGCCCGAACCATCTCGGCCGTCCACACGGTCTCTTGCGCTGGCATGCCCATAGCGTACGCTCGGCTCGGCGAAGGTGGCAAGCGAACATACGCCGAGGATGGGCGCGGACAGCCTTTGCTACGTCATCGTTTCAACGCGAGTGGTAGCAATTCCACGGGCGGCGAAGGACGGCTGATCACCCGCAGGCGGAGCACCGGGTGAATCTCGATGTGATTCGGAGCCATGCCGCGCTGGCCGTGATCGTAGTCGAAGAAGCCCAGTCCAACGATTTCAATAATGGCGTCACGCGTCACGGTCCGAAGCGCCTGACGAGCCTCTGTGAAGACCAGCTTGAGGCGTTCGTCCGCCGTGCACGAGGAGTCAGGAATTTCGGTCACCAGCGTTGCCTCGTTGATCTCCAGGTCCCTGACGATGACGTGAATGTCCGAATCGTCGTCCTGTTGTCTCGCTTCGACGAACCGCGCACGCAGCACGAAGGTCTGCAGCTCGATCCCGGGAACCCGGCCCCTTTGTGGGAACGACGTAGCGGGACGCGGAACACTCGCCAGCTCAGCGACCGTAGTGGGGACGGGGACCGTGTCGACTTTCGCTGCATCGTCATCCGCCCAGATCTTCACCGGCCAGCGCTGCACGCCGCAACGCGACTGGGCCGCGAGTGCTGGTGGTGCCAGGCACAGCGCGCCCAGCAGGGTCCACGCGAAGACGCGCCAGGGTCGGAGATCACACATCCAGCGACTCATCTCCAGGCTGACGGCTAGCCAGTACTTCGCGAAACAGAAAGACGCAGACGGGCAGACGGGCAGACGGGCACAAAAAAGCCGGGGATCCCGTTTACAGGCCCACGACGCCCGCAATGCATTCCGAACAGGACGCAAAGCCATGACAACGTCGTGATCCTGCGCTTCAGGATCCCCAGCTAGTCTTTCCCCTTCATATGGAAAGACCCTACGACTCCGGCGTCCGTCACCGCCTGACGAGACGACGCAACCAACAGCCATGCCACGCGCGAGCCCTACCGAGCGACCAGCTTCTCGATCTCCTTGACCTCGAGCGCCGCAGGTCCCTCGGCACGGCGCCATAACGTCAGCAACTGAGTCTAGGCCCGGCGTGCGTCATCCCGTGGACTAGCGCCTGGTGACGCTTCGCAGGTCGACGCAGGCACGATGCCCCTGATCGGCCCGATTCAGGACGGCTACGAGTGGAGCGAGGATGTCGCGAGCCGGCGGCATTCGTCAGCCACGCCAGTTGTGCTCGCGGATCCGGACCGAGACGTCGTCGTTTGCCTAGCTCCCGGAGAGGTTGATCGATCCGATGTATGGCGCGCTGCGTTCGCGCACGGACATCGCCTTCGTCTGGTTGGTGGAGGATCCGGCGAGGTACTGCTCGATGGCCTCGCGAACGACTTGCGACTTCGGGACGCCTCGTTGCCGCGCGAGCTTGTTCAGCGCGCGCAACATGTTCTGGGGGAGGCGAAAGGATGTCTGGCCAGCCATGGGATACAATGTAATGCGTCCGCACATGTGGCTCCCTTGTCTCCACCGGCGCGGTCGTTTGTGACAACCAGATCGGCAGCTCTGAAACCTCCGGAGCAACCACAGCGCTCGGCGGTGGGAGCATCGTCATCCACCAGTAGACCGACGATCGCAACGGTCATTTCTCGATTGGACAGGGGCCTCCAGGTTGAGGAGCCCCAGTCGCGGCTACTGCACTATCGAAGTAACGCGCGAAGGCGATCCAGGGCCTCATCGCGCCGCGTATTGATCCGGCCAATGCGCGAGTCCACTTCGAGAGCCCGAACCTCACCTTCGATCCGCCGCACTCTAGCCTCGACGCCGAGATTGGCGATCTCACGCTCGACCCGGCCCACCTCGCGGTCGACGTCAAAGTCACGGATGCGTTTTTCAACCGCTGCCACGCGAGCATCGACGTCGAAGGCAGCGATCTCGCGCTCTACCGCGCGCACTTTTCCAGCGGCGTCATAACGCGCAATCTCGTCCTCGAGCGCGCGAATGTTCTCCTCGTGACGGCGGATTCGCGCCGCGACATCAACGTCACGGTTCCACCGCTGGGACTCCAGCGACGAAATCGATCCGCTCTCGCTGGAGATCTGACCGCGCAGTGAGCTGTCATGACCGCGTATCGACGAGATTTCACCACGCAGCGAACTCTCCTGACCACGCAGCGACGAGATCTCACCTTGCATCGAACTGACCTCACCGCGAAGCGACGAAATTTCGCCAAGTAGAGAACTGCGTTCTCCCTGGATGGACGAGATCTCTCCACGCAGGCTGCTCTCCCGGCCACGGAGCGTGCTGGACTCCCAACTCGCGTCGAGCAAATCGAGCAACGCGCGACGCCAGGCGCTGCTGCCATCATCGGCCGACTGCGCGCGACCATTGATCGACCATGTGCTGCGGCCCCCGACGATCTCGAGCCGGCGCACATCATTGTCACGTTCCGTTTCGAGGACGATGCGATCGGCATGTCCAATCCATTCGCTTGGAAGCTCGGAATCCCGTGGTCCGTCATACCCGTCGGTAATCATGCACACACGCAGGTCGCCGAACGTCATCTGAGCGACACGTTCCTCTCCGATGCGCCCAATGCGCTGCGTGAAGCCGTCGTTTGAGTACGACGACGTGCCGTTGAACGATCGAGAGCGAGAGTATTCGTTCCAGCAACTTCCACGCTGGGTCGCGACTGCGTTGACGACTGGCGCCGATACGATTGGCTTGCTGAATGCCGGCGTCTCTGCAACCTTCGGCGCCTGAGCCTTCGCCGGTCCGACTACAACCGAAGGCATGACGAAAGCTGAGTTGCTCACGGCCTCGATCGCCGCGGGCCGTGCGGCAGCGACGGTCATGATCAATCCGATGGCAGCAGCCGTCGTGAGGAATGTTCGGCGCGGGGATGTTGAACGCCGACGCGTTGCGCCCGGGTTCGATAGTATGGACATGACACGTGTCTCCAACCGGTGGCGTTGTACGATCGGGAGTGCGACGCTGAGCATTGGCGCCGGCGCGTGGTGAGCGAAATCCAGCAGCACGCGCGCGTACGTCGATGGGCGGACGCCGAGTGCGAGCACGCTTTCATCGCAGGCCTGCTCGCAGTCTGCGGTCGACCGCCTTGCGGCAATCCACATCAATGGATGGAACCAGTAGAGCGAGCAGGCGAAGCGCGCGGCGAGAATCCGAAGCGGATCCCGGCGCGCGAGGTGCGTCATCTCGTGCGTGAGCACGATGACTCGTCGCTCGGCGTCCCAATCCACAGCGTCGGCGGGAAGAAAAACGATTGGCTGGCCGATGTTGCCGGCCATTGGGACGGAAATGGTGTCTGAGAACACGAGCCGCGGCACGTCGTCGAGCCCGAGGCGTCGCGCGATACGTTCGGCGCTCTCGTGCCATTCCTTGTCGGGGAATTCATGGCCACCAGCAACCAGGCGGCGCACTCGGAGCAGGGAACGTATCAGGCCGAGCAGCGCGGCCGACACGCCTAACAACCACACCATGAAAAGAATCTGGCCGGCGTCGAAAGCGGTGCTCAAGTCCAAGGCTAAGTCCGAGTCCGAGTCTGATGGTTGCTGTTCAGGGCCATTCTGCTGTGGAGCGACTGGGACATTTCCCATCGTAACCGGCTCGGTGATGCTGCTGGGTTGTTCTACCGAGGCAGGGTCATTGCGCCACGTGGGAACGGGAACGTGGATGCCTGGCAGGAACAATCCGAGCAGCGGCAAAGCGAGGAGCGCGACAAACGTGACGCTCCAGACGCCGTGACGCACGGCAGGAGACGTTCGCTTCCACATGACGGCTGCGAACGCGAGAGCGAGCAGCAGCGTCGCCTTGAGGACCAGTAGACTCGCATCCATTGTCAGCGACCCTCGTTCGCGGCCTGGTCAATCAGCCGCTTGAGCTTGCGTCGTTGCTCGTCGTCGAGCCGGCGGTCGGACACTTCTAAAAGCGTCGCCAGCGTGTTCTCAACCGAGCCGCCGAAGAACGTCTGCATCACGTGCTGCAGTTCGGACTTCTGCGCCGACTCGCGCGAAACGGTCGGCCAGTAGACGTATCGCTGGCCGTCCTGTTCGATGCGCAGGTGCTTCTTGTCGACGAGTACGCGCATGATGGTTCGGACACCGGCGTCGGTCGGCGGGTTGCGCATGGCGTTGCGCACCTCGCCGGCGGTGGCGTGACCGAGCGCGTAGACGATGTCGAGTATTTCCTTTTCGCGTTTCGCGAGGGCGGGTCGAGAAGGGGCCATGGGGCAAGACTACAGCGAAGGTGTGTAAAAAGCAACAGTGGCCGTGCAAAATTACGCTTGTCGCGCATGTCGCTCCCGCCGGGCTACTGCCGACCCGAACGAGACACTGCGCGGGCAACGGCCTGTCCCAAGGCGGTTGTCCAAGCGAACGGTCCTGTCCACACTTGTAGGCCACCACTCCCACATCGGCCCACTCATGAAGCGCCTCGCTCTCCTGGCTCTCTCTCTCTGCGTCGTCGAAACAGCAAACGCCCAAGCCGTCGACTCGCTCGTCGTGCGCGGAACACGCTGGCGCGCGATTGGTCCCGCAACTGTTGAAGGCCGGATCGCTGACATCGCGGCCATTCCCAGTCCGTCGAAGACCTTCTATGTCGCCGCCGCTGCAGGCGGGATCTGGAAGACCGTCAACAACGGCCTGAGCTACCGTCCGATCTTCGAAAACGAACGCGTCGCCTCCATGGGCGCCCTGGCCATCGCGCCTTCAGACACGATGCAGATCTGGGCTGGAACCGGTGAGCCCAACTCGCGCAACTCGATTGAACCCGGGCGCGGGATTTACAAGTCGACCGACGGCGGGAACAGCTGGAAGCTGATGGGTCTCGAAAAGACGGAACACATCGGCCGCATCGCCGTCCACCCGACCAATCCGAACATCGTTTACGTCGCGGCGCTGGGTGCCGCGTGGAGAACGAATCCGGAGCGTGGGCTCTACAAGACCGAAGACGGCGGCACGACGTGGAACGTCGTCAAGTTCATCAGCGACAAAGCCGGTTTCGTCGACGTGGGCATCGACCCCAAAAACCCGGACATCGTCTGGGCCTCGAGCTACCAACGCATCCGCGGGCCGTATTTCCTGAATAGCGGCGGCCCCGGCTCGAATCTCTGGAAGTCGACCGACGCCGGAAAGAGCTGGACGGAGATCAAGGGCGCCGGATGGCCGGAGACGGAGAAGGGAAGGATCAGCCTCTCGATCTTCCCGCCTAACGGCAACATCGTCTACGCCCAGGTCGAGGCGGACTCAGTACGCGGCCGGCCTGCCGGCTCGCCGGCGCAGACCCTCAACAACGGCCTCTATCGCACGATGGACGGCGGCCGCACGTGGGAACGGACGAACACCAACAACACTCGCCCCTTCTACTACTCCCAGGTCAGGGTTCACCCACGAGACTCCAACAAGGTCTGGTTCTCCTCAACGCCAGTCCTTCGTTCCGACGACGGCGGGCGATCGTACCGCAACGCGACGCAGGGACTGCACGTCGACCACCACGCGATGTGGATCGACCCGAACGATCCGGATCGCATGCTCGTCGGCAACGACGGCGGCGTGGGCGTGTCGTGGGACGCGGGCGGCAACTTCTACTTCGGCGGTGCGCTGCCGGTCACCCAGTTCTACAACGTCAGCTACGACATGGCGGTGCCGTACAACGTCTGCGGCGGCGCGCAGGACAACGGGTCATGGTGCGGGCCGAGCCGCCGGCGCGGCGGTCAACTGAACAATGCCTACTGGATGTACTTCGCGGGTGGCGATGGCTTCGTAACCGCGCAGGATCCCACCGACCCGAACATCGTTTACGGCGAGTCCCAGGGCGGGAACATCGTCCGCTACAACCTCGGCACCAGCGAACAGACCTTCCTGCAGAAGCCGAACTGGGGGCCGCGCTACCGCCAATACGAGGACTCGCTCCTCGTTATGCGCGGCGACACCGCAACGCCGATAACGCGCGAACTGGAGCGCCGAATCGCCGAAGTGCGCACGCGCCAGAAGGCGGACTCCTCGGAGCTGTCGCTTCGATGGAACTGGAACACGCCGTTTTTCCTGTCGCCACACAACCCGCAGGTCTTCTACACGGGGAGCAACCGGGTGATGAAGTCGCTGCAGCGCGGCGACAACATGTTTGCCATCTCGGGCGACCTGTCGAAGAAGCAGATGGCCAAGATCGACACGTCGGTGCGCAAAACAGGTGGCATAACGCTCGACGCGACCGGCGCCGAGACGTATGGCACCGTCGTGTCGCTGGCCGAGTCGTACTTGAGGCCTGGATTCCTGTACGCGGGCACGGACGACGGCAATGTCTGGTCGACGCGCAACGATGGGGGCGCGTGGGAACAACACCTGGCGGCGAAGTTCCCCGGGCTTCCCGCTGAGGGTGCGTATGTCAGCGAGATCGAGCCGTCGCATTTCGATTCGCTGACGTTCTACGTCACGTTCGACAACCATAGAGTTGGCGACTTCAAGCCGTATGTCTATGCGACGGATGACGGAGGCAAGACGTTCAGGTCGATTGCTGCCAATCTTCCGAACGATGGCCCGGACTTCGTGCACGTGATCAAGGAGGACACGAAGAATCGCGACTTGCTGTTTGTCGGGACGTCGGTGGGGGTGTACGCGTCGCTGGATCGTGGCGCGACGTGGACGAAGTTCATGACGGGGTTGCCGACGGTTCCGGTTTACGACCTCAAGGTGCATCCGCGCGACAATGAACTGATTGCCGCGACACACGGTCGGGCGTTCTGGGTGGTGGACATCACGCCACTGCAGCAGATGACGCGCAGCACGGTCGCATCTATAGTAGTATCGGACGCGCCGTATTTGTTTGTGCCGAAGCCAGCTCTGCAATACACGTCGCGCGCTCCGGTGGGTGGCGTCACGAACAGCTATGGCCATCAACTCTTCCAGCTCCCGTCGCCGCAATACGGCGCTGAAATTGTGTATCGGGTGGGCAAGGCCACGAGTGCGCAACCAGCCGTGCCTAACCAGCCCACGGGCGCAGAGCTGACGCCTACGGCGGCGGTCGGTGCGCAAACTGTCTTCGCCCCAGGGCAGGGGCGCGCGGGTGGTCCGTCACAGGCGCGCATCACGATCTTCAACGCGGCGAACGACACGGTCGCAACGTTGACGGGACCGTCGAACGTGGGTGTCCATCGCGTGACGTGGGGCCTCTTCCCGCGATTCACCGCGCAGCCGCTGACGCCGTCGCAGAAGCGCGACAGCGCGCTTCGAATCGTGCGAATCGGATTTGTGTTCGACTCGCTGCAGCGCGCCGCGGTGGGCGCCGATACGGTGCTCAGCCAGGTCCGGCGGATGTTCGTGACCAACAACCTGGCGCCGCTGTTCCAGCAGTTGCCGGGCGGTCCGGGTGGCGGTGCCAATCCGAATCGTCCCGGCGAAGGATCACTCGTCAGGCCGCGCACGGCCACCACGGCGCCGTCACCAACGGAAGCTCCCGCGGATCTGGTCAATCGGGTGTTTCCGGGCGGAGTCTTTCAGTTGCAGCAGTTGTTGAATCCGCCGGGAGTTGTTCAGACGCCGGGTGTGTTCTTTGGGCCTTTCGTTTCTGAAGTTCCGACTGGGGATTATCGGGTTGAGCTGGTTCTTGGGGATGCTCGGTTGTCTCGTCTGCTTCGAGTCGAGCGGCCGCGTTAGGCTGGTTCGGTGCGTGTCGGTCGCTCCGGGGCTCCTGCCTGGCTCGTTACGATGCCATGTTTGTTCTGGCTTGGTTCCTGTTGCACTGCTACTTAGGGCATCGTGACTCGCCGGGCAGGACCCCGTCGCTCGCTCCCGAACTTTCGTGGGTGTTCGGGCTCCGCGGGAGCTAAAGCAGGCGACTCAGCCAGTGGATCGTCTGGGGGGGGTGCTGGTCTTCCGTTTAGCACGGCGACGATCGAGCCTCAGGCGGCCGGGTGTTTCACCCCGCTCGTTGCTGCTGCTCGGCAGCCACCCAGCTCTTGGTCCGCGGACATTCGCCTCATTCGCGGTGATCCGCGTCCAGGAAGTTGACGGCACTCGCGACTCGCGCAGAGGGTCAGCTTCGGCGGCGGGCCTGGGCAGCGGTAATCGCTGCGATGACTCGCAAGGCAACCTCGTCCTGCGCGGCGAACGTGCTATCGACGGCGAAGTCCAACTGCGTCACCCACACCGGAACCGCCGGATCTGGATCGATCAATCGCACGTTCACCCGCGCCCGTGCGCCTGAGCGCTGCACCGATGATTCGATCACGAAGATCGGCTGCGTCGGGACCACGTCGCTGCTGAACACCTGCACGCCTTGGCGCACCAGGGATGCTTCGATCGCATTCAGGAACGGCAGTACCAGCGCGCTATCGGCTGTCGTCATCGCCGGACGCATCACCCGGACAGCACCGGGAACAGCGGCGACGACGGGTGACGGGGATCGATCTGGCCAGAATGCCCATGCGGTCAGTGCGGCAAATGCGCCTAACGTGAGCGTGGCCGCGCCGGCTCGCACATAACGCTGCCACCGCCGACGCACGACGGCCCCGGGTTGCTCGGCCACTGGACCGGCAATCGCGTCGGCCCCCTCGAGGACGCGCAGGATGTCACCCGCATTCCGCGGACGATCGTTCGGGTCCTTCTCGAGGCACCGCATGATGGTGTCGGCCAGCGCGGCCGGGACGTCATACCGCCGAGCGGCGAGTGGGGCCGGCATTTCCGTGAGCTGGGCCGCCAGGACGGCTTGCGGTGTGCGACCGAAAAACGGTGGCGAGCCAAGCAACATCTCGTAGCCGACGATCCCGATGGCGTAGAGGTCGACGCGATGGTCCGCCTTCGGGTCCGCCGCCGCCTGCTCCGGCGCCATGTATTGTGGCGTTCCTAACGAGATGCCCACGCCGGTGATGGTCTGTCCTTCCGGCACAAAGCGGTTTCGCGACGCGGAGACGGCCTTCGCCACGCCGAAATCCGTGACGACGGCCGCCGAACCGGTGAGCATGATGTTGTCCGGCTTGATGTCACGATGGACGATGCCCGCGGCATGGGCGTAGGCGAGGGCGCGTATCACATCGCGCAGGATCCCGACCGTTTCACGGATGGAGAGCGGACCGCGCGCCATGCGCACCCGGAGCGACTCGCCGCTCACGAACGGCATGATGAAGTAAGGCAGGTTACCGATCGTTCCTGCGCTCAGCACAGGGACGACGTTCGGGTGGTTGAGCCCGGCGAGCACCATGATCTCCCGCTCGAATCGCTCCACCGAAACGGCGGCGGCGAGGGCGGGACTCAGCACCTTGATGACGACCTTCCGGTTGAGCGCGCGCTCCTCGGCGACGAACACGCGCGACATGCCAGCGCCAGTGATCTCGAACTGGATCGTGTGCGTCGTCTCGAATTGCTGTGCCAGCCGTGCTGACAGGTCGTCCACCCAACCCTCCGTTTGTACGTACTACCCCGAGTCCTTACGTGCGTAAACTCGCATCCGGTTCACCCACCTCGCGAGCGAGGGAACGGCAGCGCCTGCTTGTAAAACCCGTGGCGGCGCGCAAGTCTCGATGCACGTCCCAACGGAGTTTCCGTGCGACCGCCAAGCCTCTACCACGCGATCCTTGCCACACTGCTGACCAGCGGCGCTGCGGCGCAGGAAACGCCACTGGCGCTCACCGGCGTCACGGTCATCGACGGCACCGGCGCGCCGCCGCGGCCGAATATGACCGTCGTGATCACCGGCGATCGGATCACGCAGGTCTTTGCGACTGGCGAACGGCCGCTTCCTCCTAACACACGCCTTCGCGAATTCCCCGGACACTTCGTGATGCCGGGTCTCATCGATGCTCACGTGCACGTCGGCATGGGAATGGTCACGAACGGAACCATGGCCAGGTTACTTCGTGGCGGCGTGACGACCGTGCGGAACATGGTCGGGAACTGTTCTGTGCTCAGGGAGATGGCTCGTCAGGCAGCCGCCGGGGAGATCGAATCGCCGGACATCTACTACTCCTCCGTTGTTGGCGGAGAGGAAATGCGTGCCGATCCTCGGGGAACAACCAGGGGTAGGGGAGGTGGTGGTCCGGGTGTGGGCTCGGAGTGCGGTCACGTCGTGGGTGATTCCGTCGACCCGGTCGCCATTGTGACCACCAGCAAGGGAGCCGGCGTCACGGGGATGAAGCTGTACGCAGCAATATCAGCTGACGTCGCGCGCCGCATTACTGAGGAGGCACATCGGCAAGGACTCGTCGTGTGGGCGCACGCGACGCTGTTCCCGCCCCGACCGAGCGACGTCGTCAACGCCGGCGTGGATGTCGTGTCGCACGCGGCCTACCTGAGTTGGGAAACGGTCGACTCGCTGCCGTCCTATAGGAACAGGGTAAAGGGCGCACCCTTCAAGAGCGCCAAACCAACGGATCCGGCGATCGAGCGCGTGCTCAAAACGATGGCGGAGCGAGGGACCATACTCGATGCCACGTTATGGCTGTTCCAGGCGCAGGTCACGAGCCCGACCCCATCCCCTAACGAAGACTTCCAGGTCGACCGAAGCATCCTTCAGGCGGCCGCAAAGTTTGCCTTCGACGTCACGCGCCGGGCCCGCGAGCTGGGCGTCCTGGTGTCGGCCGGAACCGACGGTCAGGGCGCGGCGACCGAAGGCTCGCTGCCTAACCTGCACGCTGAACTCGATCTCCTGGTCAACGAGTCCGGCTTTTCCCCGCTGGAGGCCATTCGATCCGCAACCAGCATTGCTGCCCGGACGATGCGGCTCGAGGCGCAGGTCGGAACGGTCGCCGAGGGAAAGCAGGCGGACCTGGTTGTGCTCCGTTCGGACCCGACGAAGGCCATCTCCAACACCCGCGACATCGCGTTCGTCGTCAAACGTGGCCGTCTGATGGAGGTCAAATAAGGTCACCCAGAGACGCACTCGCGCGGTCGCGCGTTGGTGCGGAGGGCTTGCGAATCGCTCGGAAAACCGCAAATCGAGGGGGGGGGAAAATGACGGCTTACTCAACCGACTTTTCCCACTGCCCGTCGTTAGGAGCTCGGCGGATCCCCGGAGCGAGCCAAACGCGTGACGAAAATGGGCACAAAAAAAGCCGGGGATCCTGTTTTGACGGCCCACGGCGCCCGCAATGCGAAGGTGGAAGACAACGCAAAGCCATGACAGCGACGTGACCCCGTACGACAGGATCCCCTGCGACTTCTTACTCTTGCATATGACGTGCCAGCCGATCAGGCGTTTCGATCCAGGCACGCCTCAAAGTTTGGATTGTTCCGTTCGTCCGACGAAACCGGGAAGTTCACGTCGGATCCGTACTCGCCGCCCTTGTGATAATTCCCCGTCGGGAACACGGACGCCTGAGAACGACTGTATTGCCTGACGAGGCGACGCAAATCACCCAGCCTGTGCCCTGTTAGGTAGAGCCAGAACCCCCGCTCGCGGAACAGCAGGTCGATCCGCGCGGCAGGTGTTCCTGGTAAAGACACCGCGACGAGCCCGACACTCTGCCTCAGCGTATTGATGCGTTGGAGAAACGTCGTTGTGTTGCCCGCCTGCAACGCCGCCTCGGCTTCGATCAGTCGCGCCTCGATTCCTGACGCGAGCACGGTCTCCGCTTCCTTCACCGGATATTTCCCCTGAATGAAGTAGGCTGTCTCGCCATCAAAGCCGACGGTGCCTGCATCCTCCCACGGAACTCGGGGATCATTTGCGGACTGCCACGGCAACCCGTTGATGCCCTCGCGATCCGGAACGCTGAAGCCGAAGAAGTTCACGGTGTAGTTCCAGATGCCGTTGTTCTGCCGCGCCGAGTTGCTGGAACCCTCGATCGAGTAGGCGAACCCAGTCGGCACAGTGCTGGCTGCGGTCGCCGCCTGCGCGAACTGGCCCTGGTTCACCAACACGCGCGCCCGGCCCACCCGGGCCAGGTCCGCAAGGTCGTCGCGCTCATGGTCGGTCGCAAATGTCAGCGCCGAGTCGAACTTGGCCAGCGCAATGGCCAGGATCTGGTCGCGCGACTGCGGCTGGCCGAAATCGATGCCATCGTCCGTCAACGTGCTGAACGGGACACCCGAGCAGAAATGTTCGGCGAAAAACAGGTACGAATACGCCGCCAGCGACAACACCTCCGAGTGCCCCTCGGCGCCCTGGTCGAAGCTGTTGTAGCGCGAGCTGGTGAGGTCGGCGAACGAGCGCGCCTGGCTCAGGTCGAAAAACACCCCTTTAACCGAGCCATTTCCCGACGCGATGTTGCGCACGTCGACGCCCTGCCGGTCCGGGAACGTTTCGGCGTGGATGTATTCGTCGGCGAGAAGGCCGGACAGGTTGACCATGCCCTCGTGACCGCCGTTGGACAGGTCGCCCGCTCCACTGAACGCGATCTGGAACGCGGACAATGAGCCGGCGAGCAGGGTTGGAAGTGCTTCTTTCGTGTTCAGGGTCTTTGGATCGAGAACGTCGACGTCGCGGACGTCGAGCAGACGATCGGGACTGCATGCGAAGATTAGCGCGATCAGTAGCACTTTCGATTTATGTCTAGTCATTGGTGCTCCGGAGTAGTCGAAGAAAAAGGGCCTGGGGCTTACCAACCGATGCTCACGCGCGCGGTGAAGTACCTGACGTGTGGCTGTGTCAGGAATTCAGCCGTGCTGAAGTTGGATGTGCCGTTGAAGTTGATTTCCGGATCGAAACCGGTGTAATCAGTCCACGTGGCCAGGTTGCGACCCGACAACGTCAGGCTCAGGTCACTTGCACCCATTCGACGCGCCCAGGATGACGGCGCGGTCGCGGTCAGTGAGACCTCGCGCAACTTCCAGAACGTGCCGTCTTCGACATAACCGGCGTCGCTGGCGTCGAGCCCGAAATTCGACCGGGCACTCGCCATTGCGCGCGCCTGCTCGGCCAATCCAACCGACTTGTCGTTGGCTGCCTGGCAGGTGAGGAACACCGCGCAGCGGAACTGGGCCGTCGAGTTGTAGACCTTGAACCCGCCCCGGTAATTCATCACGCCGTGGGCGCGGAAATACCTGAGGAAGGTGATCGAAGGCGTAACGCTGAACTCCGTTTGCGGCAACGGCTGCCCGAGGAACGATGCGTCGTCCGCCAGCGTGACCTCCTCCGAGCCAATGATGCCGTCATCGTTGGCATCATCGAAGCTGAGGATCTCCCGCTGCCAGTAGCCGCCTAACGGATGGCCTTCGGCGTGCCGCTGGATGAAGTCGCCGTTGTTGGCGCCCAGCCCGAAGAAGATGGTATCGACGTCCTGGCCGAGCCTGACGAGTTTGTTCCTGTTTTTCGAGGCCGTGAGGGTGAGGTCGAACTGGAGATTGCGCGCGTCGAACAGACGCGCGTTCAACATTCCCTCGATGCCCTTGTTCGTCACCTTGCCGAGGTTCTCGAAACGGCTTGCTGCGCCGCTCGACGGGGGCAGGTTACGCAGGATCAGCGCGTCTTCGGTGGTCTTGTCGTACAGCGTCGCCTCGAGACTCAGGCGATCGTTGAGGAAGCCGGCGTCGAAACCAAGTTCGTATTCGGCCGACTTCTCGGGCTTGAGGCTCGCGTTGCCGACGGGCGCGCCGATTTGCACCGCACCCACATCGCTGCCGGCGCGTTTCACCGCGACCGCGGTGTAGAACGTGATCGCGTTGCGGAATCCAGGACGCTGCCCCGACTGGCCATAAGCAGCACGCAGACGGAGAGAGCTGAGCCAGTCGTTTTGCGGGAAGAACGACTCATCGCCGATCACCCACGACAGGCTTGCCGACGGATAATAGATGAAGCTGAAGTCCTGCCCGAACGCTGAATTGTCGTCGCCGCGCACGGCGCCGGAGAGGAAGACCCTGTCGCGCCAGGCGAGTTGCTGCTGCACGTACCCGCCAATCGTTATGACGTCGCTGTTCTGCGACGCGACGGCGAAACCACTCGTGGTGCCGCCGATCGAGCCGGTTCCACCGGCCAGGCCTTCACCAAACGCCTGCGTACCGCGAACGCGTTCACCTACATATTGCCCACCCACGGCGGTCTGCGCGGCTAGCGTCGGCGTAACCTGATATGACGCGGTTGCGTTGACGTTGCTCGTGTATGTGTAGAGCGAATACGGATTCGACGTCGCGTTGCCGATCGCGCGCCGATCAGGATCAGGAATCAAGCCCGGCGGTGTGATCGACTGGTCGGTCCGGCTCGCGAAGTCGAGGCCTGTCACGCCGTTCACCCGCAGCCACGACAGCGGCTGCCAGCGCGCATCGAGTCCACCGGTCAGGCGGTCGACGGACTGGGTCGTCAGGATTTGGTTGTAGACGTCCTTCGGGAACGAGAGATACCCGCCGTTAGGCGATGTGATCGGGTCACGGCCGAGCAGGCCGTTGCCGAGTGGACCCTGGTCGTTGTTGTCGTTTTGTGGAAGGTCGAGTCGGAGAGATCCATACCCGACGCGCGCGGCCGCCGTGAATTGCGGCGTGAGTTCGGCGTTCAGGTTCGTCCGCAGGTTCACGCGCCGCGACTGGTTGTTGACGTACACCCCATGCTCTCGGCTGAAGTCGCCGCTCATGAAATACTGGAGCAGGTTGACGCCCCCGGCGGCGCTGGCCCCGAACTGTTCGCGGAATCCCTTCACGAAGATGCTGTTGTCCTCGAGCGGGTTGTACGAGAGCAGCGAATCCGGTTTCGGCACACAGAGGCCGTCACCTTGGAGCAGCAGCGAGCAGCGCGAAACGCGCGCGCCATTGGGCCGGGTGCCGATCTGCTGATAGTTCGCCGGGTATTCGGTGACCTCTTCCAGCGATCCGCCATCGACGTACGTGGTCCATCGCGTCTTCCCTGACAGACCGCGCTTGGTCGTGATCTGGACGACGCCGTTCGCGGCAGCCGTTCCGTACAGCGCCGCCGCCGCTGGTCCCTTGATGATTTCGATGTTCTCGATCTCGGACGGATTCAGGTCGTCGAGTCGGGTGGGGTTCTGTCCGCCGATGTTGATGGAGCTGCCGCCGGGATCGGCGTTGGCGCGCACACCATCGATGATGATGATGGGTTCGTTGGTGAGTGAGACGGAATTGGAACCGCGGATGCGGATGCGCGATCCGCCGCCGGTCGTCCCACTGACCGTTGTTACGACGACGCTTGGTGCCCGCGACGACAACAGGTCGCTGACGTTGTTGATGGCCGTCTTTGGAACGGCGTCAGCAGTGATGGTTGCGACGGAATTGCCGCTCTCACGGCGCCGTTCCGATTCGCCGGTGGCGGCGATGACCACTTCATCCAATCGGGCGACGGTGCCCTGGAGCGTGAAGTCGGCAGTGGCGGTGCCGCCTGACGAGACGGTTACGGTGGTGACGCCCGCTTCGTAACCGAGTCGGAGCGCGCGTATGCGTTGTGTCCCTGCCGGAATGTTGCCGAGTCGATATTGACCGGCATCGTCGGTCCGCGTGCCGCGTTGTATCCCGACGACGATGACTTGTGCGTCCGGGATTGGTGCCCCACTGGTGCGGTCGGTGACTCGACCGGTGACTGTCCCTCCGTTTTGTGCCGAGGCGACAATCGGTGCAGCAAGTGCAAATGCCAAAAACAGACGGAAACGTCGTTGCACGGTGCCCTCCCTGTGTTTTGTGCCGACGCACATGCGCCGGCCTAACGAGGTAAGGACACTCGGTGCACAGGGAAGCGCTTACATGATGTTATGAAGAGCGTCTGTGGTGATATAAGCGGCAGTAAGAGTCTTCGAGCAGTTGGTCCCTGACGAGCTGGAGCACATCGGAAGCCACGGAATCTGCAAAACGAGAAAGGCCACTCGCCGTCTCCGCGTTCCTATGTCTGCCCGATGCCGTACGCGCGCATTTTTCTCCAAAGCGTCGTCCTACCCATGCCCAGTAGCTCCGCGGCCCGCGAAAGCGTTCCCCCCGCGTGCGACAGCGCCGCTTCAATCGCAGCGCGCTCGTCGTCCTCCGGCACGGCGGTTCGATACCGCACTTGATATGACGCGTCGGCTCCACCACGCACGTCCTCGTTCAGGTGTTGCGCTTCGACACGCCCTCCGCCCGCCGAGATCGCCGCACTCTCGATCACGGCAAACAACTGCCGAATGTTCCCCGGCCAGCGATACTCGCGGAGCAACCGCATGGCGAACGGAGAGCAAGACAGTGTCTTCGCGTCAGGCAGGCGCTCACGCAACAAGCTCAGTGCGTGCTCAACCAGCAGCGGGATGTCGCTCGCTCGGTCCCGCAGCGGCGGCACCGCAAGGGGGAACACGTCCAGGCGGTAATACAAGTCCTCGCGAAACGTTCCGTCCTTCACGAGCTCGCGCAGGTCGCGATTGGTGGCGGCGACAACGCGGACGTCGACCTTGGTTGGCGTCGTCGCGCCGACGCGAGTGACTTCACGTTCTTGCAACGCGCGCAGCAGCCGAGCCTGGAGCGCGGGCGTGGTGGCGCCGATCTCGTCGAGGAACAGCGTCCCGCCATTGGCCGCTTCGAAGACGCCGGCGCGGTCTCGGGCCGCCCCTGTAAACGCGCCCCGCACGTGACCGAACAACTCGCTCTCCAGGATGCCCTCGGCAAGCGCGGCGCAATTCACCGCCAGGAACGGACGTGCCTTGCGAGTGGACAAGGTGTGCACCGCGCGAGCCACGAGCTCCTTTCCGGTGCCCGTCTCGCCGGTGACCAGCACGGTCGACTCGGTCGGCGCCACGCGCCGAATGCGTTCCTGCAGTGCACTCATTGCCGGCGCACGACCGACCATGCCGTTGATCCCGAGCGCCGCACCCTCGGTCCTCGGCCGTCGCTCGAGCAGGTCGCTCACGCGCGCGCTAAGCACATCCGGCTCGACCGGCTTGAGCAAGAAGTCGTCGGCGCCAAGGTGAAGTGCGCGCACGGCGCTATCCACTGTGCCGAAACCGGAAATCATGAGGATGGGAATCCCATGGCCCCACAAGCGGAGAGCTTCGACGAGTCCCAGTCCGTCGATCCCCGGCATGCGAAGGTCGAGCAGCAAGAGATCAAACTGGCGTTCCCGCAATCGCTCCACCGCCTGCTGGCCATCCGCGGCCGACTCCACTTCATGTCCGTCCGCTTGCAACAGCGCACCTGTCGTCAGGCGGAACGTCGCATCGTCGTCAACGATCAGGATCCGCGCCGGCTGACTCACGCTGTGCACCATTTCCTTGTTTCAGGGTGGCCGCGGGAACGGTACCTGCCCGCGGCAATGCTACCACAAACCGGGCACCGCTCGTCGAGGGATCGAGTATCAAGCGACCGCCCGCGCTTCGAACCAGACCCTCGGCCACGAACAGCCCAAGGCCAACTCCGTCAACGGCGCCCTTTGTGGTAAAGAATGGATCAAAGATGCGCGTCCTTAGTTCCTGCGGAACGCCGGGTCCGTCGTCCTGGACGGCTATTTCGACGCCGTCGGGAGTCTCCCGAACCGTGAGGTCGACCCTGACCGGCGATCCCTGCCGAGCCTCCCTGGCGTTCTGGACGAGGTTCAGCAGCACCTGTTTGAGCGAATCGGGAGCGATTCCGGCCGGGAGACCGCCGGCCCCGGTGACATCGACCTGGAGTGCACTATCGGACCCCGCCATCGTCAGGCGCGCGACATCGTGCGCGACCGCGAGCGGGTCGCATCTCTGCGCAGCCGGGTCGCGCGGACGATTGAGGTCGAGCATCTGCTCGGCCAGCTCGTGCATCCTCAGCAATTCATCGATCGCGAGATCGGCGTAGTCTCGCGCCTGCGGATCGTCAGCAACGCGACGCCGAACGAGTTCGAGGAGATTGCGAAGATTGGCGACCGGGTTACGGATCTCGTGCGCCAGATGCCCCACCAGCCGTCCCGTCGCGGCAAGCCGATCGCGTTGCATGAGGTCCGCCTGGAGCGCGACGAGTCGCGCGTTACGATCCTCGAGCGCGTCATTCGCACCTCGCAGCTCCGTCATCTGTCGCTCGAGCGCTTTCCGCATCTGGTCGAACTGTTCGGCGACGTTGGCGACTTCAGCGATGCGCGAGGACGGCAGTGGTGCGTCGAACGTCCCGCGCGCCATCGCGATGGCCGCGTTCGACAGTTCGCGTACGGGACGGCCTACGCGCGCCGCCATCATGGCGCCAAGGAGCAGCGCGATCAGGATCGCCAGGGCAGCACTGATCGCGGCGACGCGTCTCAGCCGCGGCACGACGGCGAGTTCGGCATCGCGGAAGCGGGAGAACACGATTCGCGCGTCCTGCGCCAGCGGCGCCGCCACGGCTATGACAACGCGCGAGCCGAGGTTGTATTCGCGAGCCGATGTGCCACTGCTGTCGCGGCTGACTGCGTTGCGCAACGCCGTCGCCAGTGTCGAATCCAGCGTCGAGACTGAAACAGATCCACCGCTCCCGACGAGGACCGTGACGTCGGATGCGGTCAGGCGCGCGAGCAGGTCCGCGGTCGATTTCTCGATGGGCTGGGCGACACCGGCGGCGCCCGTGAACGCGGCGCCCATGATCACCGGCGCGAGGGCTACGCTGTAGGCGGATCCTCGTTCAGCGGTAGTGGTGACGACCGCACCGTCGCGCTGGGCCATGGCGAGCCAGTCGGGGCGCGCCATCGGCCCGACAATCGTTTGCC